>Ga0307517_10014466_pt1 | contig 10596 bp, 6 predicted proteins | sample 23_EM_MG_FD_194515 | JGI IMG/M metagenome (GOLD analysis project Ga0307517, IMG submission 194515) | Populus trichocarpa ectomycorrhiza microbial communities from riparian zone in the Pacific Northwest, United States - 23_EM | ecosystem: Host-associated > Plants > Roots > Unclassified | place...
AGAATGGTTGAATGAATATTGTTATGATACATTGAGTTTAGTAGAGATGAAAAAGAGGGTATATTGTTAATTGAATGAATCGAAGAAGAAAAACCTACTCTCTTCCTCAATGTGGGTTTCGGTCTACGGGCGAGAAAGAGGAATTGAAATTGTCGGTATATTTGTTAAGCAAACCATGTGGAACTATATTAGTTAGATGCTAATTTGTAAGAAATTCATTAATAAACAAATTTAATAAAAATAACAAAGTAAATATTTCATCTTTCAGGATTAAATATATTGATCTACATCTATCTCTTAATTTTTTCAATTTCTTTTTTAGTTATTATTAATGGTTTTTTTTATTTATATAGAAAGTTCTCAATTTATTTAATTATATATTTACATAAACTTTTTGATTTATACTTATGAATTTTTTTATGTAAAAAAAACATCAAAATAACATGCATACCTTTCATTAAAAAAATACATTACGACCCGCAACGAAGTAGCATGAATTAAATAGCTAGTGTGTGTGTGTTTAAAGTATATATATGTATATTAAATAATAAAATGATATTAAAATATGTATATATCATATATTCTACAGATATATCAATATAATATAAATATATATTTCGAATTAGTTTTGTATCATGCTTTTATATATATATATATTATCCATGAGGTAAGATAACTATTTCAAAAATACTCACCCATTAAAATAAAGTCAGAATCTATCAACTTTAAATTAAATTATCATCCTTATTATGATCACATCATGCTTTTAGCCTGATTTGAGATAAGATAGGATATGTTAGCTGTATTTTGCTGAAATTTTAAAATTTCGATGTGAGATTACAATAATGTGAGATTAGGCATCATCCTGTATGAGATTAAAATTTCAATGTCAAGCTTTCTGAAATTCGCCTTTTTTCTTCACAAGTACAATTAAGTGAATAATTATTTGGTGTTGTAATAATTATTTTTTAAAATTTATTTTTTAATATTAGCACTTCTAAATAATCTAAATACATTAAAAAAAATTAATTTAAAACAAAAAAAAAATTCATTTTTTTTCTTTTAAAAATGCTTTTAAAACACAAACAACTTATCATCCAATGTTTCTTCTAAAATTCATGATTAGGATAGAAATTGAATAAATAAAGATACAAAAACCCAATTGATAATGAATGATGAAACAATGGTGGTTTCAAGAAGTTACATAAAGAACGCACGATGAATGATTGAAAGAGGTTGTCATATAACAAATGATTTGGAGCAGATTTGCTCAACTTGAAATTGATTTATCATGAAAACAACCAACCATTCCTCATCGGAAAAAATAAATAAAATAAATAAATAAACTGACAAATGATCCAACGAAACTGATCGTGTTGAATTCCATACCCACAAAATTAGCAACAGCAAACATCACCCTCTCCATTCAATTGGGCAAACGATAAACAAGTAGCGGACTCCAAATCCAGAAAACTAGTCCCAAAATCCTGGCCCCTATTGGGCACCATGTCTCATATCATAGGGCAAGCAAGAAATTAGAGCAACTTTTAACCTTCTAGTGACAGTAGAGAAGAAAGCAAAGCTATGTTCAGACTTGTTTTTAAATATGAAAACAAAAGACTTCGACGACAGCTTCAACGCTTAACCAGTAATGTTTTTGTATTCCAGCATAAAAGAAACGAAAAGAAAAGGAAAAACCTGCCCATCAAACTCATCAAGCTTCATTGCATTTCTGTTTCATGAACTAGCTGGTGCACAAATAGCACAGCCAAAAAGAAAAACTAATATTCAAGTAACATGGCGACAGAGTGAAAGACGTTAACATTCCAGCAAAAAAGGAAAGGAAAAAGAAAAACCTGCCCATCAAGCTTCATTGCATTTCTGTTTCATGAGCTAGATGTGCACTAACCAACAAATAAAAAATGAAAAAAACCCTAATATCTCAAGTAACAAAACCATAGGAGCATCACAACGATGGAGTGGAAGACATTAAACTTCATACATTTACGTAGAAAAATTATGTGCTGCACATCTTAGACAAGAAATTTATTCTTCAAAGTCAGAAGGCTAAGGACCAGCAACCTGAGATTCAGACACAATTGGAACAAAAAAGAATGACAAAACAAAATATACTCTGACGATGTCCATAACACCATGGCAGAGGCATAGGACATGATTTATTCTTCCACAACAACACCGATCTCACCTTTTTCCAGCAAGTCATAAAATGATCTCACTTTCCTCTGCTCGTTCCAGTGATGCATTTTCCAAAGACTACCAGCAGCCAAGCCAAGTGCAATCCCAATACAAATCTCCTTGACAACACTTGGTCCTTTTAAGGTCACATGAGCAACCCTACCGCCGGCCATTTCACTTTTCTGGTAACCTGCAAGCAACATTTTCTTTATTTTTAGCACCCACAAAAGAATTCAGGAAAAAATAGAAACATGTACAATTGCAATAGGCCAAAAAAGAAAATCCCTCAATAGTTATATCTATACATAGACTAAAACGGCTCCATTGCCCTTCACAAAAGAATAAGTATAATTGGCTGGCTACTCACTACCAAGAAAAAATACGAACTTTGTCCTTTTAGGAATAAAAATACAAGGAAAAAAAAAGGGATCAGAACAAGGCAAAGCAAAAATAAGTAATGCAGCCTGTAAACCAAATTACAAATTTAAACAATTCATAATCCGATCATTCATTTGTCATTTAACCCATCATCATCATCATCAAACAGATTAGTATCAGAGATCGCCTTTGACACGATCCTGTATAAGTTGCACGGAAAATCTTCAATTTGTTATAAGTTCACCGCCCCGCCCCATTTTCATGTCAGCAAAACTTGACACGAGTGGACAGACAAATTTCAACTTGCACACAATAAAAAGAGATCGCGTGAAATTAGAAGAAAAAAAAAATATGGAACCCCATTTAAATTAAATGATACAGTAGTTAACAGAGAGGAAGAGTTCGTTCCAAGATAGATGTAGATCAAGCAAGAGCGAGGGAGGGAGAAGCTAGGGTTTGCTGACCTGAACTTAAATGAACAGCTGAGAAGCTGATTACGGAGGTTCCACAGAAACGAGAGCCTAATTATGTTTGTGAATCTTCTCTAACACCGAGGGCGTTTGTTGGACAGGCCAAGGAATCGTTCGGAGCTTTTTTTTATTAAACCCGCCCGGGATTGACCTGGTAAATGGATCAGATTCTGAATCACAAAGATCTCAGCTGAATTTGGATTAATCTGAAATATTATTTTTAAAATTAAATTTAATATTTCATATAAAAAAATTAAAAAATATTTTATATGGATATAAATTATATATAATTACATGGATATGTAGTTTATGTATATAGCTATTCTATAAAAAAAAAACTAAACAATAATCTATTTAAATGAAGGGCTATATATTACTATTTTACATTAAAAAAATTAAAAAATAAATTATTTAAATGAAGGCTATATAATCTCTGCTGGTAATCATGGATGAGGATGGCCTCCGGATAGCTCACCGGAGTTAATGACCTCCGGATACAACCTGAGGCTCCCTTGCTATATAATACTTAAAAAACTATCTTTTCTGAAGTTCGATGGTAGAGTCTCCGCAAAACTTCACATGTTTTTACTCGCAACAACTTCTCCTAACACTATACTTTTCTTAGCTGAAGGATTATAAATGTTTGTGTTTATGCTGTATAACTAATTAGTTAGTTAAATGTGTTATTAATTTTATTTATGTAAATATATTTATTTTTTAATAAAAACTTTATTTATCTTTAATATTCATTAAATATTTGATTAATAAATCTAAAATAAAGATAAAGTTATTGGGACAAAAATATTTTATAAAGAAAATTATAAAATTGTTATATATAATAATCATATTTCATCAAAGCATTATTCCTAAATATTTTTAGACAATGCGTTATTAAGACTGCATATTAATTAGATTCATTGAGATTTGTACATATTATGTTTTTTTCTTTATTAAATGAAGTAATTATTCTTATAAGTTAAGGTATGAGGGGTATCTAGAACTAATATGTAGATGTTTATCGTATAACATATATACTGAACTGAACCAAATAAGAATTTCATATGGAAAGAGCACTTGTATCAATAAAAAGGATCACATGACGGTTGTACAAGTGATCCTTAGACTTGAGATCACTAAGTTATCTTATATAAAAAAAATATTATGCTTTGATCCTACAATACGTTATCCTAATAAAGGGTAACAAACGGGTGAATATTGGGTATAACATGAACTATATAAAGATATTTGAGTAATCAAGAGAGGATTCATCACCCTAGGTGAATTAGAAAAAATATTCAATATGTTCTCAAATAGTATTGATTGTTGTGCAAAGTGGAATATTTGAAAAAAGTTTTAAATCATATTCAAAGAATCAATTACTAAAGTGTTAAGAATAAACATGATTTGACAGAGTAGACACATTCCATGCTATAATATCTAAATCAAGATATTATTGATAAAATGATAATAATTACACTGAGAAACTAGTCATTAAAAGATTATGTCAAACCAATTATGACTTTTCTAATAGTTAAAGGATCATGATGCATTGCTAGATGTTATACTTAATCTTTTAAATATAAATCAATCGAAGAATCGAAAATAAATTAATTTGTTTAATTTGTTTAATCCTATTTTATTTAGGATTGTAATTTATATTTAGACCAACTTATTAGGAAACCTAATAGGTCACACATGTAAGAATCATTGGTTAGTAATTAAATTGAGATGATTAATCAAGTGTGACTTAATTGTAAATAAGTTTTAGAAATTGAGGACTAGAATGTGATTTTTACAGGGAATTACAATTCTAAACCTAGAAAAACTAAGTAGAGACTTGGTTAAATAAATTTCTAAAATTATCCTAAAATAATTTATGCAATATTATTCAGGGATAAATTGATATTTTACCATTTATTAGGGTTTTCAGGTTTTCTTATGAATAAAATGTTATGCCTCTTATTTTCTATACAATATAACAATACACAAAACACCTAAAAAATACAAAAGAAAATAATGAGTACTCAAAGGCATATCAATTTCTCTCTCTTAAAAAGGTTTAAGATATTTATCACTGGTGGTTCATGTGAATTACCGTTAGAGGCTGGATACTTGGATGAATTGTAGTTTGCGATAACCCAACTTTAAAACAATTATTCAAAGTAAAAAAGAAAATATGATCTTGAGGTAATCTCTATACAAACCCTATATAATTCTAAATCTGTCTAACATGATCCTTATGACTCTCAAAAAAATTAAATTTAGTCTTATCATTACGTAAATGTATTTTGAGAAACTTAACAATGGTATCAAAGCCTTTGTTAGAAAATTAGAGTTGTTGATTTCATATTTTGATCGTTATTGACATTAATTGTGAATTAATTTTATATGCAAAACAATTATTTCAAAAATTAATTTTTCTCTCCTAATTTCTTTCAGAAAAAGGTATTGTTCCGGCTAGATATGGCTAGTAAATAAAAATAAAGGTGTTCAACGCTTCTATGGACATTGTTGCGGGTGCAGCGGCAATCATTATTGTTGTTGCTATGGTAGCCTCTGATATGGACAGTCCCCCCATACCGACAACAACTATTGCTGCTTAGGAATAAGATAGAGGCAAAATTGTAATTTTACCCCATAGCTAAATGTTAGGTTTTGGGAAAAATTGATGTACTTGCCCTTACACCTTATAACTTATTACAATAGGGTTTTTAGGGTGTAATTTATGATTTTACTCCTGTAATTCCTTAATACAATATGGCATATGAGATAGAATTACGATTCTACCCCTCCATATATAAATATTGATTTTATATTTTAAAACTAAAACCTAAATTAAATTAATTATATAATTAATTTTCCTAGTAGGAATAGGATTGAATTAAATTCAATTGTTTTTATTTTTTTTTAATATCATAATAGGATTAGGATTTAATTAAAAGCAAATATTTAAGAAAAATGATTTTTCTAAATGAAGAGAGTTTTGAAACCCGAAAGTTTTATGTAATAGATCCTAAAATAGTTTAGGTTGTTAATAAGAATTTTAATATGATTAATTTTCTTATTGAATTTTAAAGATTATTTTCAAGAAAATATTTTATTAAATAAAATTTATTATGTTTTTGAAATTATTAAATTATATTTGATTTAATATTTATAAGTGTTAAAAATATTATTTTAAAATTACATATAAAGTCAATAATTATAATTGAAGCATGAAATGTATTTCTTTATGCATATTAATGTATTATTATGCATGATGGATTATTATGGAAATTTAAAGACCAATATGATTGTGTTTTTTAATGGCTGAATGATTGTAACATTAAATATGACATGCATGTCTTACATTTCGACTATTTTTCTTCTAGGTTGTAAAATTCTTTTCTCATCTAATTTCTCTTAAATTTAACTTGAGGTTTATTATTTAATTATATAAATGTTATGTAATTTAAAAATTTAGATATAAACTATTATTTTGTAATCCAGGACGAAGAAAGAACGGAGAAAAAGACTACAATCATGGTGCTGACAAAGAACTTATGAAGATTTATTGCAGCTACCTCAGTTTTAACCACTTATTCTTTTTTATGGCTTGAGAGAGTTATCTTAGATCTATCCATAATCATCTAATTAGAATGATATGTTAATGGCGCATAGTTTATATATAATTTTTATGTATGATATATCACTAATGCCATGGTACGAGACTTAATTAAAATAATAAATCTCTCATTTTTATATTAAGTACATGTTGAGAATATGATTTATTGTCTTTTGATTTTATATACATAAAACCAAGTTCTATTCATGGATATCTTGTTGAGCTACTCAAGGTTATCGTTAATCAAATATGTTTAATGTTATAAAATTAGGTCTTACTTAACTAACTTATATGATTTGGATGAGTTATTTATGATTATATAATATTAGAGGCAATAGTTAAGTGAAACATGTATGATATATTTAGACAAAGAGTTGTCACCTAACTAATCTAAGAGTCACATAAAAATGTGATTAATAAGTTATATTATCTACGTAATTTTGATTTGTTAAGTTACTCAAGGTCGTGAAAATTAAATGTGATCTTAGTTTACTAGAAGATCTAAGTGAGGTTTCTCAAATTGATAGTAAGGGTTATAAATTGATAGAGAGTTCCTCGATAAACACTCATGTGTCGAGAATGATTAACAATTTTAGAAATTAAGCCAATTAGACTTTGTCATGGATCTTGAGTTAACAATTAACTCTATCTTGTAGTCTAAACATGGAATCCTACTTTGGGCATCAAGAAAGATAAAGGTATTTATAATTAATATGGAAAAGAAAAACACTAAAGAAAGATTCTGCAAAGATTATCTTGCAACCGTGAAGGCTAAAAATCTTATTGAAGTTTCTACTTCATGTGTGTTTATGATTGAATAAAGGTAAAATGGACCTATGAGTTGGTAAAAAAGCAAGGGTTGATGCATTAACTTTACTAAGTAGGTTGATACTAGAACTTGATAATTTATATTTTGTTTAACACTTTCTAGAAACATAGTATCCATTTTTTAATGGATTTAAATTTATTATTTAGAGCAAATGTTGTTCTTTTTATAATAATAATGTTTATTATGGATCTGTCACTTATACAAATATTTTGAATATACATTATCTTAAAATGCCCATGTTTAATATAAATAGCAAGAAGAACAAATTAGATAAACAATATACAAATTATTTATGGCATTGTAGACTATGTCATATCAATGAAACAAGAATCACTGAGTTATATAGAGAAGAGTATTTAATCCATTTGATTATAAATTATATGAAACTTGTAAAACTTGTTTATTAGGTAAAATGACTAAAACACCCTTTACTCAAAAACTAAAAGATCTAATGAATTGTTAGGTCCAATATATACAAATATATGTAAACCAAGAATGATTCATGTCAAAGATGGATATACATATTTCATCATTGATGACCATATTGAATATGGTCATGTGTATTTGTTGAAAGTCTAAATAATTTAGAAGGTTTAAATAATTCATAAATGAAGTTGAAATATAAATTCGAAAGAAAATTAAGATACTTTGATCGAATTGAGGTGGTGAATACTTCAACAAAGATTTTCTAGATTATCTAAAAGAGAATATAATTCTCTTCCAATAGAGTTTTTGAAAGAAAAAAATGTACATTATTGGATATGGTGCAGTCCATGAATCCTTCAAACTCAAGGTTCACAATCTCTTCATTCTCAACATTTTTAGTATATATATTTTCATATCAAGGATATCTAGACACTACCATCTATCACCTACCAACCATCTGAGCTTTTCATATCAAACCACTAGACACCTTAACTAAGAAAAATGGATTATATTGTTTGAACTAAGAGATGAACTGATTATCCAATACATATGTCTTATTCCTACGCTACTTGGATATTTTGGGACCTCACCACGATGCTTATTTTGAGCTGATGAAAAATATAGATTGCTGGTCACTGGGCTTCAAAACACCACTAACACATATCCATTTTGACTCTTTTTATGGACCTTCCAACCTAGAATAAAAGATCAAATACATTTCCCAAACTCTCATTTATGATTGTTTAGTAGCCTAGTAATTGGAAGAAAATTCTTTTCATTAGTAGATAACCCATAACAATATATCAATCATGGTCAGATCCTTTAAAAGCAACATAACAACATGTGTCTCTCATACACCACCACTTTTCAACACAATTCTAGTAGCTTTTAGATGATTTTTGTACCTTTTAAAGGTCGATCTTAAACCTTAAATGAATATTTATGTGTTTTGAATAATTTGATGTATTATTGATTGTTGTGAACTTTAAATTTTTAGGATCGTGGACTGTGATATTTTAGTGTAAATTTGGTATGTTTTGGCTTTATATGTATGCCGATTGTTGATTTATCACGTATATAATATTATTGTCCATAAAGTCAACCTAATATAAATGAACCATTCAGTCGTACCCAATATAAATGAACCATTCAGTCGTTATTCAAGGATGTTGGCACATAAAAGAAAAAATTCCTTGATTTGTGATTCGATTTCACTATATGCGAAGTTATTTAATTTTTTTTTATAATTTTTCTCATAGTTTTGTTTTGTAATGATAATCTTTATTATTTATAAATCCAACCTAGGATAAATGAATCGTCTGATTATTGTTTAAGGATATTGACAATAAATAATAAGTTGTTATTAATATATGACTCCTCATTACTTGTATCTAAAAAACAAATTACAAATCTTTTTATAATTTATATATGTTAAACGTTGGGTTTTATTTATTGATCTTTTAATCTAACATTAATGTTTTATTAATATTAGGTTGGCTTCATGCTATAAGGGGGTTGAGAGGCTGTATTTGTGCTTCATAACATTGACGAAGAAAATGAAGGATAAACGTATGTGTCCTGGTGGTACAATGTTTGTCGTATTGTACTTGAAACTTTTAGAGATATGTTAACTCTTGATGATGTTGTGGAGCTAGATGTAGTCATGCTATTGATGAGTCCGGATCATCCAGTAGATGACAAAGACATAGATAGATAGACGAGTTATGTTGATATATTTTGGGATTCCAATTACTAGAATGTTATATTATTTAAGTATTTAAGATTCATTTTGCATGTATATATGTTTTTTTATTTGCATTCCTGGGGCTACTTATGATTATGAAATGTGATAATTTGTTGAGTTTTGTTATTATGGTTCTTTGCATGTCTTTTTGAAGTGAGACAAAATTTTGGGTATGGTTCATAAATAGGAAAAACTCTGCCTAAATTTTGTTAAAATTACAAAATTTTTAACTCTCTAAAGTCATTAACTAAATTAAATGTCAGATTAATAAACTAAATAATAAATCTCACGAGAAACATTTTTTTTTTGTTAGATTTAGATGTTGGATAAATTTGTTGTTGGGAGGGGTGGTAGCCTCACTGCGAATCCTCTAGCTTAAGCAGCTGGCCGATTGAATCAATTGTATGAATCGGTCAGCCGATTCACATAAAAACAATAACTTTATGAATTTTTTTTTTCCAAGTATATTTTATGAATCAAAATATACATATTTATCTAACTAGTAAACCAAAAAACAGACTTCAATTAAAATCTCATAAAATTATTGTTTACATATTAGTTGTCCACTGTTTTTCAGTGTCAACCAGTCGGTTGGTTTAATTGACTATTACAAACCAGTCGACTGGTTTGTCCATGTTAATAATACTGAAATTTAAATAAATATAATATTTTTAAATTATAAAATTAATTAAATATCATGGTTTAGAATCACGATACCTAAAAATATGCTATTTTATAAAGACTTTTTATAATTGTGTTAATTTGTCGTAACTTTTTATTTTGTATGGTAATTGCCGAATTTGTCCCATCCAAAATAGGTTGGTTGGTCCCTCGAATTAAACTACAGAGAAAGTCGTTCGTCATACTTCATAAATCCAAATCACTTGCATGTGACAACTCTTTTTTTTTTTTTTTTTTTTTTTTTTTTTTTTTTTAAAAAGGTTTAAAA
>Ga0307517_10014467_pt1 | contig 10596 bp, 10 predicted proteins | sample 23_EM_MG_FD_194515 | JGI IMG/M metagenome (GOLD analysis project Ga0307517, IMG submission 194515) | Populus trichocarpa ectomycorrhiza microbial communities from riparian zone in the Pacific Northwest, United States - 23_EM | ecosystem: Host-associated > Plants > Roots > Unclassified | place...
AATACAATAAATGAAACTATACAACAACTACACGACCACACAATCCTTGTCCTGCTTTTTACGCCCCTTCCGATGAAGTCTCTCCGCCTGAGCGAATGCCTCACCCTGATGTCTCTCTACGAAGGCTTGTTGCCTCCAGCGGCAGACTCTTCCATCTGTAACCGTGAGGGTAGTTGTTCACTTCAAAATGTGCACCGGATTGAGTACAGAAGCAACTGGTGCGAGGGGATTTGGAAGACATACTCTGGGGATCTTGACAGGTGTATGCCGGCCATTTTGGCCTCGATCGCGGCCAACGTGTTCTAGTATAATCCCCTCTCACGGGATTTGATAAAATCTGAATCTAGAAACTCTGCGTGTTGTCCATCGACATCTCCCACAAGGCGAAGCGTCCGTGTAGGAGAGGTTGCCCAGCGACGAGGGTGCACAAGGTGGAATTTGGGTGCCGTTCAGTCGGGGTAGATTCGAATAGAACAGAGGGTCTGAAGGGGGCCGAGAATGTATGAGGCGAGAGTACAGAAGCGAGATGGAAGAGTCCACAATAAGCTCATTGAGATTGGGTCACATCGAAGAACTGGCAAGTAGAGGTAGCTTTAAGTCGGCGTGAGTGAGCGAAACAAAACACTGAGGGGGGGACGAAGTGCCAGAGTCTTCAACTTCGTCCGCTCCTCCGTAGTCCAGGTGTCGTTCTCCCCGTATGCGACCTGCTACCCAGTGCACCTCTACTGGACCCTCCTGCCCCGTTCTCGTCTACTACGAGCCGTCCCTGGGTGAGGTGGCCCGCTCCCGCAACCATATGTACATTGTTATCGTGGTCCCCAGCTCGTTGGAATTTTCGTACTCCGGACTTAATGCATAATGGATCGGATCGACAAGCAGCCCGTAGACAACGCGAGGGAGAACGTTCGGGACCTTCTCCCCCATCAAACAGTCTTTACGCATCTGTGGTCAAAATCCGCGCTCGTCAATGAGCACGGGGTTCTGATTCATACCCTCTGAAGGGCTTATTAGCCTCCATTCTCACTCGGGAAGCAAGTGCTTACCCGCTATGGCCCATAGGGACGCCCAGCGCGGTATAGATGTTAGTTTCATAGTCCGATCAATCATGCCGACCAGTGCCGAGAAAGCAATCAAGAGGGCAGGATGCAGACCAGCCCACATTCGATAGGTTTGGAGGCCCTCAGGCAAATCAACACGGAGACCGAGTATGTTAGGGCGCGCACCGCTGTAAAAATCGGACGCGGAAACCCGAAAACAGCTAAACACCCCGTCGGAATACTGCACTTGCACCCGTGGTAAGCGCTTGAACGCTGACATGGAACAGAGTCAAGGCCACGAGGCCAATCATACCACTATCACACCACCATCTATCGCCTTCTATCGCACCATCGCCTACGCTGATCCAACATCGACATGGACGAAATTCGAGGCACATTCTCCAAAATGAAGAAGAAAGTCAAACACCGACTAATTGGGAAACGTAGGCCGGGCGGAACGGGGGCCAACCTCGGTGGGGAGATGACCGACTCAACGAGTTCGCTTCCCCAGCCAGGGCCTCACGTCGTAGCGGGTGAAAATTACGACCGGGAAGGGGATAGAGCCAACGCGGCTGGAGAGCGAGTTTTTTCGACGGATCTACCTCCCCAGTCAGCGGAGCCAGAATCTGTGCCGGCGCGTGAAAACGATAACGGTCAAGAAGGGGAAGAGGCAGGCGTCGACGGAGAGGAAGCTAGCCAGAGGCATTCGTATCCACACCCAGACGTCGAGGTCGCGGTGGGAAGTGGACGCAGCGGAGAACTTGAGGGAGTCCATCCCTCCCCATCCACTCCTTCGATCTCAGATGGCGGGAAGCCCGACAGTATGTGAACACAGTTGTTTTGGTTACTGCCTCTGACTATTCCTTCTGACAATGTAGATATTCCTGCCCTTCCTGACCACGGACCTGGCGTTCGCTCCGACGAGACCCTCGAACTGAGCGCCGCCGCGGATGAGAAGTACTCGAACTGCAAGTCTACCCTGTCTGCCACGACCGAGTTACTCCGTGGGGTGAGAGACTCCGCAAGTGCCTTTGGTCCGCTCAAATCTATCGCGAGATCTCTCTGCATCATTCTTGGTGATTACGAGGTAAGGCCTCCTCCCCGTACATCCGGTTCGCGATGCTTACGGCCGTTCTAGCAGACGGAGGTAAATAAACATGCCATGGAATCATTGGCGCCCAGAGTCAAAACGCTTTCCGAATCGCTCTCCGAACCTATCTCTCCGGGTGATGTCAACGAAGAGAAGAGGGCAAAAAAGTTAGAACGGTGAGCCCACATTCTCCAAGATCAAGAGCCGGGTCTAACGCACGAGGGTTGCCAGGAAATTGGAAGAGATCGACCAAGCTATGGACTCTGTGACAACCCAGAAGGATCTCGCACATTTCCTCAAAACCCCCGAGAACGCACAGAAAGTCAACGATCTGGTGGAAGATATTCGCTATGCCTTGATCGACTATCAGGTTCGCACTCCTGAAACACCCACTCGCATTATATCTAACATCCGCTGCAGACGTCGTTACGACTGGACATCTACGCCGAGGGCTGTCAGCAGATCGTGAGTCTTACTCTTTCATGGCCCCATCTTCCGTAGTGACTTGCGAATAGGGATATGAGGATCGCCGTCTTCTGAAAGAGATGCGTCACACCGAAGAGGCTGGGTATAGTTCTGGGAACAGGCAGGGATGCCTGAGGGGAACCAGGGCGGATGTCCTCCTGCAACTCGAACGTTGGCTGAAGGACGAACAAGACCACCACGTGTTCTGGCTGAATGGTCTTGCAGGGACCGGGAAGTCGACCATCGCACAGACTTTCGCAGAGATCAGCTTCGCGGATGGAAAGCTCGGCGCGAGCTTCTTTTGTTCGCGAGATTTCGAGGATAGGAGCAATCTCCAAGCAATCTTTCCAACCCTCGCCTTTCAGCTTGCTTATCGATACCTCCCGTTTCGAGAGAAGCTGCTCCGGGTCCTCAGGTCCAACCCTGATATTGGGCGCGAGTCTCTTTGTTCCCAAATGGAGAAGATTATTGTTGGCCCATTAGAAGCCTCCCGCGTTCGGACGCTTATCATTATTGACGCCCTCGATGAGTGCAAGGATGAAGAACCCGCCTCTGCCATTCTTTCCGTGCTCTCCCGCTATGTGGACGAGATCCCTAACGTCAAGTTCTTTATCACTGGTCGTCCGGAACCTCGCATCCGCTCCGGGTTTCGCCTCAAGTCACTCCGGCCCATAACAGAAGTCCTCAGGCTGCATGATGTTAAACGTTCCTCCGTGGACAGTGATATCAAACTGTTCTTCAGGACTCGGTTGGCTGACATTGCTAAAACCCGGAGTGACTGCAACTTCACACAGGATTGGCCAAACCTGTTGGATATCAACATTCTCTGCAAAAAGGCTGCAGGATTCTTCATCTATGCTTCAACAGTTGTAAAATTTGTTGCATTCAAGAACCGCACACCTACTGGACAGCTGGACCGGATCATCTCTCTCCCTCAAAATACCACTCAGGAAGGAAAGTCTGGGATTGACCTCCTGTACACCCAGGTCCTGGAGCAAGCAATTGATGAGATGGATGCAGATGCTGAGGAAGTTCACTCCCATTTCAGGACTGTGGTTGGGGCAGTGTTACTTGTGCTTAACCCCCTTTCGATGACAGCACTTTCAGACCTATTAGGAGTGTCTGACATCTCCACCACCCTCCGTTCTCTCCATTCTCTCCTCCTTATCCCAGACAGCACAGAAGACCCCATCCAAGCCTTTCACAAGTCATTTCCTGACTTTCTCATGGATCCAGTCCGGTGCAAAGATGAACAGTTCTTTGTAGAGCCTGCAGTTCACCATGCAGAAATTCTATTTTCATGCCTCAGGCTTATGGGGGAGAGGCTGAAGAGGAATATATGCAACCTGGATGACTATGCTATTCTTAGTGATGTTGAGGATCTTCCTGCTCGCCAGAAGGACCACATTGGGAATGCTTTAGAATATGCATGTCGATTCTGGGCAAAACATCTCCTGAGAATCCATACCAGCAGCTCTCATGTTAAGGAGGTGCAGAAAGCAGTTGACAAATTCTTCAGAACACATTTACTATATTGGATTGAAGTCCTTGCCCTCACAGGGAATCTTGATGTTGGGGTTTATGCCATGGATGATGTTGAACAATGGTGTGCTTTGGTGAGTACTGTACAGACTGTTTGCTGAGACTTATGTTCATGTTCTTTGTTTAGGCAGGTGTCTCATGTATGTGGGCAAATGACAGCCAGAGAATCCTTTTGGACAATTTTGATACAATCTACAACTCCCCTTCCCACCTATACCACTCTGCCCTCCCACTTTCCCCTTCCTCATCCTGGCTCTCTGAGTGCTACAGTTCAGAGCTCTCATTGGAGGTTAGGGTGGTCAGGGGTCTTCCAGCAGGATGGGGGATGTGTTATCGCACAGTTCTGTTGGATGATCATCCATGGACACTCTCATACTGGAACAACACCATTGCAGTTGGGTCCGTTCACAGAGACATCATCATCCTTGATGCAATTACAGGCAGCCAGACAACTGTCCTCCCTGGGCATGCAGATGCAGTGAGATCTCTCACATTCTCATCAGATGGGATATCACTTGTATCTGGAAGTCATGACAGGACTGTCAAGCTCTGGGATGTACAGACTGGTGGTGTTGTCAAGACATTCTATGGTCACACCAACATTATTTGGTCTGTTTCAATCTCAGCAGACCATACTACAATTGCTTCAGGATCTGAGGACAAAACACTTCGTTTGTGGAACATTGAGATGGGGGAGTGCCACCACACTATAGAGCAACCAGAGATTGTATTCTCTACCAGCTTCTCCCCCACAGACCCTCAATACCTCTTATCTGTAACTGGTACAACTGCTCAGCAGTGGGACATTGATGGCAACAAAGTTGGACACACATTCATCAGTTATAACATTGTTTTTTCCCCAGATGGTACCCAGTTTATTTCATACACAGGGGATGATGGGGATGATGTCATAGTTCAACACATTAATTCTGGAGCAACTGTAGCTGAATTTAGTGCAGCTAATTGTTGTTTCAGTCCCTGTTGTTTCTCACCTGATGGCAGGCTTGTGGCTGTTGCTACTGGTTATAATGTCTGTGTTTGGGACATCACTGGCTCAAATCCTCACCTTGTTGAAACCTTTGTTGGCCATGTCTACAATATTACTGCCATTAAATTTTCTTCCTCTTCTACCCTCATTTCAGCATCTGAAGACAAATCAGTCAAGTTCTGGCAGATTAGTGCCTCATCAACAGACCCAGTTGTAACTGATCCAAATTCCACACTACTCACCTCAGCTCCAACCAAGTCTGTCATCCTGAAAGCAAAAGATAGTGTCATTATCCCAAGGGATTTGCCAGATGGGGTGATGAAGACCTGGGGTATCTCAACTGGCCACTGCAAGGAATCCCTCCAAACCCTAGCTGAAGACTCCCACCAAAACAACACACAGCTGATTGACAGCAAGTTGATCTTTGTTTGGTATGCAGGCAAAAAAATCAATATCTGGGATGCTGAAAGAGGGGAGCTCCTGCAGGCAATAGATGTGCTTGGAAGTGTTAAGGACCTGAGGGTATCAGGGGATGGGTCTAAGGTTTTCTATCTGTATAAGGACTTCATTCAAGCATGGGATATCTGGACAGGAAAGGCTGTGGGTAATGTGGGAGGTCAGTGTGGTCTAGCAGAAATCCTTGCAACAGATGGCTCAAAAGTCTGGGTTGAGGTTAGGGAGAGATATTCTGTTTTTATCTATGGGTGGGACTTTGGAATTTCAGGTTCATCCCCTGTTGAGTTGCCCAACAAGCTCCCAGAAAGGCTCTACATCAATGATACCAAGGTGTGGGAAACCAATTTATCCAGGATAAAGGATGTGGTCAGTGGGAAGGTGATTCTTCAGCTACCTGAGAGATTTGGAAAGGTGGTTCATGTGCAGTGGGGTGTCCAGTATCTAGTTGTTTCTTTTAGGTCAAAAGAGGTATTGATTCTTGACTTCAGCCATATGCTTCTTTAGTAGAGATTCATAGGATATGTATTTTCTTTACTTATGCCTCAAGTTACATGCACCGAATGTTTCATTGTACAGTGCTCAAACTCATTATACAACCAGCCAATGAGTTGTCTACACAATCTATGCATACAATAAGCAGAGTATGTGATTGTTGAGGGAAGATTCACATTCATGGTAATGTATTTAGAATAGAAAGAACTCAGGCAGGAGCAAAAATAAATAAATTACATGATTACAAAGTGACAAATGGAGGTAGCAAAATAACACAAGTGTAAGGGGAGATAGATGAGAAAGCACTAACTATCAATACAATCAAAATGTGATGTCAGCCAATCCCCTGAGACTCTTGAAAATCAAGGAAACTCTGGTCTGTTGAAGATTGCTGATCTTCATTCCAAGAGCAACGGCAGCCGGGTCAGTGGACACTAATTGAGACAATGGTTTTCCGCATGTTTCACCTCACTCACACCATTTAAACCAATTAAACCAACCCCTTACTCATCTCAACGCCCGGAGTGACCCAGGCTCAACGGTGTCGGACATTCACTCCTTTCGACCTTCGTATCCCAACTCCCACGACGTTCGTCCGCCTACAAAATCTATCACTGTACCCTCTCTTTCTGTGATCAAGATTTACTGGAAATCCTAGCTCCGTACCCCACCATCCCGTCGTCACCGGCGATCCTGCAAAGGTTGAATAATCCATTGGAAAAGGGATCCGCGGGGAGTGGGTGGATCTCGACCGCCTTCTCATCCAGTTTCGGTCCAGGGAGCCACAAACGGTTCACGCGAAGAAACAAGGTGTGTGGATATAAGGGATTTTGTTTCCAGAAGTAACGGCGAGGGAGATGATTGAGTTGGTCGACTTGTGCCACGTAGGAGTAGGTACCGCGTATTCTGTCGCTGCCCCATACTCGCGCTGTACCTCAAGAAATACCAAAATCATTCCTTTTGCGCCGGCCCCAGAATTCCGAAGAGCGGGCCAATTGCGCCGTTTCGAATTTTGCGGACGTCACCGACGATCCAAGTGTGGGAACGGAGCCCGCGGACCGTCGATCCCATAGCTCTCGCTCATCCTCCTCCACAACCACCTTCTTTCTCCCGCCTGCCAACAGCGCGTTTATTTCCTGGATTTGCTACTACTTAATCGGGGAGAATTTGCTTGCCGATTGCACTTTTTGATCAGACCGGGCACACCGCGTACTTTTTCGCAGCAACTACAGTCAGTCATGCGCCCCCAGTCAGGTCTCCAAAAGGACGTGTTAAATCTTTACAAACGGTACGTTTCCGTCCTCTTTGGGAGTGTTACTCTCCCCCGCTGTCCCGTTTCGCTAAATCCGACAAATTCTGTGTGGTCTAGCGCACTCCGTGTTGCGAGGACGAAACCTGTGGAAACGCGGCCTAAATTCGACATCTTGATCCGCTACACCTTCCGGACCCAAGCCACCTCCGTCAATCCACGCCAAATCAGCGCCATAGAGCACCTCCTCAGGAAGGGCAAACGCCAATTAGAAACCTATGAAGCTCCGCTCGTAAGGGACTGTTACGTCTCACAGGAGATGAAAGAGTGGAATAGAGCGTTCCGGAGAACATCGGGCCTTTCGGAATCATGACGACCCGAATTTCAGGTTTCAAACCGATAGAACCAGAGGCATTGTAGGCTATACTGACGACAATACCATGAATTAATAGCACCCTGTAATCTAATCTATCTTGGTAGCAAGTCTGGTTGAACCAGCCCGGCTGCTGCCCTCTCTGCCGGAGTTTGGTGAACGACAGGAGGTTCCCCCACTTTTCCAACCTCAGATTCTAGAGCGACGGTCTGCTGTCCTTCAGCCTTCGTAGCCTGGGCTTTGAGAACCCCTTTTCGACGGGCAGCAGTTCGCTCTCTTCTAGTGGGAACCTCGCGCTGGTCTTCCTCCGCGATGATCTGTACGGCCCCTTCGTAGGCCAACCGACGTTCATTGATGACGTACTTGATACGGGCCATCGTTTTCCGACACTACAGAAGAGGTGTGGGCATAAGCAGCTTGGTTCGTACTTGGAAGGAGAAGGATTTACCCTGAACATGTGCTTTTTGATCGGTGTCAGGTCCATGAGGGCACCCAAACGCTTCATCTCTAACAATTGCGTCTCCAACAGATTTCTCTCCCTCAGGACGACATACCAGAGTGTATGGAGGTCCTTGAAACTTTTTCGTCGAAGCTCAGCGGCGCTCCACGCACGACCTACATAAAGGCGGGGGGGAAGCATACAATTCTCAGCTCGGCACGGGTATATAAAACGCAAAGCACAAAATCCCATACCCAGGTTATGGGCAAAAACGTACCTGAATAATCGACAACGCTATCCTTCGCCTCGAGGGTCTCATAACTCAACACTCCGTCTTTCCCGACCCTCTTTCTAAAGAATGCCCACAACCCGTGATTCGGGTTCACTTCGACCCCCAAATGAGGCCTCAAAGGTCCCTCTGGAACTTCACCTTTCTTGCCTTTCCCGACCGAGGTAACGAGGTTCGCAGAAGAAGTTGACGGAAGGGCAGCCTCGGTAGCGTATGACCTGGCGATGTGAGCTCGAGCTCCGAGAGCGAGAGGTGAAGATGCAGATCGGCCCGCGAGAAACTGGGAGTTGAAGAGGGTCGTGGATGTCCGGAGAGCCTTCAGCATCGCGTCCGCGTTGAGTCCTGTACAGGGCTAGTTTGCGGTCGCGCGTGTTGGGGGACTTCGGGTGAGTTTGTTTGTAGTTGTTATGATCGGAACTCGGTCAAGCGCTCTTCCCCATTATATTACGTACGGTGCTGGTAGCATCGATTTAGGTGCATCGAACGTCCCTCGAAAACGTGGAAGGCCAAACCCGAGGCCGCCAGTGGTGGGGTTCTCTCCGGACGACGGATGAACTAAGGTCGACATTAGAACGTGCACCGGAATTCGATGTTTGAGGCTTAGTTCGGGGCGGGACTGGGTGATTAGCGACAACTGCACCCGGACTCAGAAAAGTAACATCCAATCCAGTCCCCAAAAAACCTTAACCGACAGCAGATGCACTCTCTGCCGCCGTTCTCTTTCATTTCTTTTACCCCACCTTCACGGTGGGAATTTCCCGATTCCCAGCATTTACGAGTATTGACCGACTCAGATGGATGGAGAGGACCTGGGGGTGTTGGTCGAGACCGGACAACTCCTGTGCGTACTTTGCTGTTTTCCTTTCGTGATGCAATGGCCTCAGCCAGACGGACTCTTCCAGGTTTTCAGCCAAGGTGATTTCCTCAAATTTCGAATGTGTGCAGAGACAGAGTGAAGGTTGACTCGTGCAAACCCTCGCACAGTTGTTTATGACCTCCATGCACTTCCTGTGGATGTATGACTACCCCTTGACCGTTGGAGATGAGGTCCGTACCCCCGAATCTTTTTCGACCGAGTGTCACGCTCTGACCATTGTGCAGATCAAGTACGCTTGGTCCGGAAGGAGATCCTGGAGTGAGCTTTCCACCGCCTCGCCTCAACACATAATGACTCACACCGTTGCCCGGTAGTATTCATGCTGTTCCTTGCTGTATGGCATTTCAAGTGCCCGAAATTGTGATGGGCCTGATGGAACTATAGAACAGGTACACTCCCGTGTTGTACCTCGTCTGGATCCACGTCGTCACGTTTGGTCCCACGGAATCCGTAAGTCCCTAGTTACAATACCACCGCGATAGCACACTCACGAAGCCCCCCGTAGTTGTGCGTTGCTGCCTCCCTTACAAGTTGTCGCCGTCGATCCTCACTCCGTTCCATCACTCGACAGTTGCCCAGAGACTAAATGGATAGCCATCTTTCATACAGTTGCCACCACTGTTTTCGCACAAATAGCGGTTGCATTAAGGTCTGGCTGTCTGCTCCGGATCAAAACGGGATTCATGTTGAACTTAGATGTTCCATAGGGTATACGCCGTGACCGGGAGGAACAAATTGCTTGGTTGTTCATTTTTCGTTCTTATCTCCGTGCAGCTCTGTTTTGGAATCGTTTTTACCATCAAGAGTGGGATCATCCCAGGTAAATCCTTCAATCATTTGTTCGTCCGTGTGGATTCATCTGGCTGCTAGCGTCACCGTTGCCTGTCATAAACCTGGACCCGTTCAGGGTCTGCTTTCCCGGAAGGTGGCGGCTCGGGGAACTCTTTTTCACGAATGTGGTGATTATTTCTGGTATGCCTCCGCCCTCAAAGAGCTCTGGTGTGCCTCACACCTCACGTCATGATGCCACAGATATCCTCGCATTCTCGGTTATTTTGTTAACAGCCAAGAAATTGGAGGCATACACATACCCGGGCATCTCGACTCTCTTGGATGCCATTTTACGGGACGCGACGTTATACTTCCTACTGATGTTTGGTTGTCAAGTTTTGCTGGTGCTGTTCTTGTTTTTTGCCCCGGTAGGTGATATATGATACGTCCGAGGGTAGCTGATCTTATTCTACTCATCCGGTGCGCATGTTTAGGAGGCGATCAAGTTGATGCCCGGCGTGTGGGTTT
>Ga0307517_10014468_pt1 | contig 10595 bp, 11 predicted proteins | sample 23_EM_MG_FD_194515 | JGI IMG/M metagenome (GOLD analysis project Ga0307517, IMG submission 194515) | Populus trichocarpa ectomycorrhiza microbial communities from riparian zone in the Pacific Northwest, United States - 23_EM | ecosystem: Host-associated > Plants > Roots > Unclassified | place...
CGGAGGTTCCACGAGATTGCCTTCTACAGGTAGCATCAAGGCCAGGGTACGTTTTTTCTTGTATTCTGTGGTACATTTTTTAAAATTTAACTGTGAAGACGTTCGTCCCGCCACCCACCAAGCCCGTCGAGGTCACTGCTTGACAGATATCTACTTACATCTACGAGATCTATGTTCAAATAGTTATGCTTGTATATTCCAGAGTTTTCTAGTGTGTTCTTGTCTTAGCGTCGGTGAACACTTCTGAAGCGACAATGCCTTATTAATTAGAGCAATTAGCACTATGACAAGAAAGAGAAGATGCTTCTTTGTTCTTGGATATCCCTACTCTTCCCCCGTATTGCCCAAATACCCCAATTCGTCTTGACCATCACACGTGGATCGAAGTCAGCGACCTCCCATTTTTCACTACCGAAGGTATTGGGTCCAGGCGTGATGACCCATTCGAATTCACCTGCCACCTCTGGTGCCGTTGAAAGCGAACGCACATCTCTTTCCACATCGGCTGGCGAGAATCCTGTGACAAAGATGGAACATTTGCTTGCGAGAAGTTGGGGCAGGACTGGACCCCATTCAGTAGGGGATGCGACTTGCAGGAGAGGCTCTCCACTATCAGCAAATGAGTCTGGTGATGGAAAACCAAAACCAGGCGAGAAGAAGAAGAAGAAATCCGAGTATGGGTCTAGTGTATGCTGAAATTGAGCATGCACGTCGGCGTAATTCGCCTGCATTCCAGTAATGGTCAGCTGGGGTGAATATGGTACAGTATATGATGGTACGCCGTATCTCTCGAGGGAGGAGCGAGTCCGCTTATGACGTTCGATTGGCTTCGGTGTAGGGGGTTGGTAAACATTAGGAAGGTAACCGTGTTTCCCTTCTTCGGGTTTCTGCTCTTGTACAGTTTCCTCTGGTATTGGGGCTTCTGGTGGTGGTTCAATATCTGTTTTTGGAGGTTTCGGAAGAGAGACTTGGGGTCCAACGAAGAAGAGATGAAAATTGGCTGACGGAAACAACATGCACAGCTGTTCCCAAACATGGGGTGGAAGGGAGGATTCTGCTCGAGCACCTAAGATGAATATTCTCACTTGAGGCTTGCCAACTGATGCCTCTTCTGTATCTGGGGCTCCTGCGGGCACATGTAGAGTACTTCGCAGAGCTGAGCGTTTCTTAGTAAGGTTTTCTGCCATTCTCAAGAAGACGGGGGCTTACCGGCTAGGGATCGACTGCCCTCCGGTGTTACGCGTTGGTTGCTGAGAGTTAATCCACTATGTTGATGAACAGTTCCACCAATTGTTATTGGATAGGTAAGGAGTTTGCTGGCATGTCTCCTAGAGCGCTCTGTATCCATGGAAGGAAATCCCCGTGTATACCAAAACACGTCCCAGTTGGCGAAAGAAACTGCTTCCTCGTATCCCTGAGGACCTAGACCGCTGCAAGTTAACAAAAACAGATGCTATCTAAAAGAACCCATACCCGGTAACTCAAACTCTCGCATCCGCCTTCCACTTCTCAAGTCATGTTCGTCTTCATTTGCCTCGCGGAGTCTAGAGCAATACTTTTTGTGCTCTGTGTCGCCCTTCCAATGCTCATCTGAACAATGCGTGGGCCAACCGCACTCTGGACACTCAAAGTTTACCGCCTTGGGTTGCGCCTTGGTGTGTTCGTGAATATGATCGTGGGACGACGCGCATACGGGGCATGGTGCGAGTTGCTGGATGGCTTCACCTCGTGCGCGAACGGCCGGAAACGGCGATTTTGAAAACAGATGGAATAGATTGTCCTCAGAGAGAGTTGGAATAGGTTCCTGAAGCTTTGCAGGTCTCGGCCGCTTCAAAAAATTAAATATCGTCCTGGAGTGTGCAGGTCGAACAGCAAGCACACCCTGGCGAATGCGGAGGAGGGGCATGGGTTCCACTTAAGCCATGGCCAAATTCGGCTGCGTGTTGTTGTTATCTGTTGTGCTGCACCTTCTTCACCGCAACCATGCACAGACAAGCCACCGTCTCCAGAAAAACCAGCGAGACAGAGGTTGTGGTCGACATTTGTTTGGACCATGCGTTCAGTGAAAGTGAAAAACAGCTCATCGACGTTTCTACGGGTATAGGCTTTCTGGACCATGTAATCCGTCTCTCAATCATCCATCTATCTACATCTCACCCATGATCAGATGTACACTGCCCTGGCTAAACACAGCGGCATGTCTCTGAAAATGAAATGCAAGGGCGATCTTTGGATTGACGATCACCACACCGCAGATAAGCGCATCGAGGTCCCGATAGTTTGTCCACGAGCCTGATATCCTGATGAAAACACAGGACTCAGCTATAGCTTTGGGCACCGCATTCAAAAACGCTCTCGGTGAAGTTCGCGGTATCAGGCGTTTTGGCACTGGTTTTGCCCCGCTAGACGAAGTGATCCCTTTCAGAACTCATTGTTTTCTGACGGCTTACGATAGTCGCCCAGGCCTTGTCCAGAGCGGTTATCGACATATGCTCTCGTCCGTATTGTGTGACTGAATTGGGCCTTCGAAGAGAAAAAATTGGGGATCTTTCCACCGAAATGATACCCCACATCTTCTACTCCTTTGCCATGGCCTCCGGGGTAACGTTACACATCGATGTCTTGCGAGGCCAGAACGACCACCACCGGTAAGTGGGCCTTGGGGCACTTGGCGGCTCTCATTGAATATACACAGTGCCGAATCAGCCTTCAAAGCGCTGGCTCTCGCTATTCGAGAAGCCATCCAAAAAACGGATTCAAATGACGTGCCTAGCACAAAGGGTGTCCTATAACTTATGCATTCGTTCAGAATATGATAATCGATGATACAAAAGTATGTCAGGCCTTAACCCCAGAAGATGCACCTTGACTCTCTTGGAGGATTCAACTGAAGAAAACATAAAGAGCCATGACAGAGTAGCAAGACAGCCTTTCTCACCTTCGCTCTTTTGGAGCATTTGAATGCTTCCGCGAACTCAGGGATATTGCTCAGTGTTCCGTCGACCCTGAATCGAGAGGGGGAGTGCGGATCAGTGCGGATACGTTGTATCTATGAATTAAGAATTGGTGAGCAATGCGAGAGTGTTGACTCTCGGGGACACTTACCGCTGCAGCAGGTTTTATTGCCCTAGCCCATATCCTCGCAAATGAAATGAAGAACAGCTGCTCTCTACATTTGTGCGACTGTGTTGAGTGCGCTATTTCATGAGAAGAGCCATTCAGACTCACCTAGTGAAATTCAATCCAGGGAGAAGATACTCGTATCCGGCTTCTTTTGATTCTTGGTATTGGGCTTTCCATGCCCGGAGAGCTTGGACCAACCCCGAGTCTCCGATATTCTCGCCAGACGTCCTACAGGACACGAAATATGAGCTTTACGGGCAGAAGCGATACAGGATACTCACAAATTGCCCTGAAATTTGATTTGTAAATACCCTTTAAATATAATTGAAGAAAACTAACAACTCACGTTGACATGGAGTCTTCCCCCTTTTCCGTCGTCAATGCTGTAAGCTGAATAAAAGCGTTGGTCACAGTACGAAGACAAACGGAGGAGATGTTACCAGAGAATTGCTTGACGATACAGTCTTGTTTTACATTGAAGGCTTCGCTAGTGGCATTTGTCCACCATTTGACCAACTTGCCCTCTTGGTTGTACAACCGCCCAGCAGAATCGAAAGCGTGCTGGAAAAGGTGTTATGAGGAAAAACGGGTATTCAAAACATAGAACGTACAGTAAGTTCATGAGCTGCTACATGGCCAAATGCTCCGTATGACATATAGTTAGGCCTAACAATATGGTCAGTTGTGTATCACCAACCGCAGAAATGTAACCACCAATCCTGGGAGAAGAAGGGCGGTTGAAGAATGCCGGCAGGGAAGACAATCTCGTTCGCGGGTGGGTTGAAGTATGCATTGACTGTCGACGGGTACATTTCCCATGTATCGGGATTTCGCTTACGCCCAAGTTGTAACCATTCCCTGAACTCTTCACTCGTCCTTTATAAAAAAGGCACATTACAGAATGCTTCAGCAAGAAATTTTCAAAAACGCACGCAGAACTCAAAATATTTTCGAAGAAACCATCCTTATCGACTTTAAGGTTGTTGTAGTATTGTGCGATTGAATGGGGATTATCTGTGTCCGGTGAAACTGGATACCCAACTTTGACTCGGATAACGTCGGCCTGAAAAATTATATAGTGAACGGGAGGGAACATCGACATCACAAGATTACCTTCTCAGCAGCAGCTTTGGAAGACTGATCATCCATCCAATCGAGATGACGCAGAGATTCCTTGAAGGCTTTGATAGTATCTGACATTGCCCGGTATGAGTATTAAGTTTCTTAGGAAGAATTACAGAAGGTACCCACTGGTGATAACCTTCGTTGCTTTATTCTTTGAAGTGCCCCCGAAAGTTTCCTGAACAAAGAACCTTCCAGATGCAAATCCAAGACTAGTTTCAACTCGTCCAAGACAGTATTCAGCTCTGTCCCCAACGGCTCCTTTCTTGACACCAGTGAGAGTCTCGGTAAGGGTTCTCTGAGCCATCCAAGCTTCTGAGCTCGTGCCCAGAAACGGAGAAAGGGTGAGAGCTGCTCGAACTACGAGGTACCCCTCAATCACGGCAGATGATGTCTCGTTGAGGATTGTGAAGAGCGATGCGGCATATGGTGGATAGTTCAGAATTACTCGATCCGGGAATGCACGAGGGGTGAACGAAGAAAAGTAGTTAGGGAAGTGAATCTGGGGTAAGGTGTCTGTAAGATTTGAAAGTGGAACAGGATTGTATGTAGCGAATGGGTCCTGCTGTATGATATCCCTGCAAATTAATTGTCAACACACGACACATACAAGTAGTAATACCCAACCGACGCACAAATCAAGACTGGCATTAGCCAACTTTGCCTCGAACTCGACAACTGCTTTGGCAAGCTTTTGAGCTTCGAGCGTCTTATTAATCTTGGGTTTGTCCTTGTCCTTGTCCTTGTCCTTGTCTTTGCCAGGATCATTGTCATCGCCCCATGGTGGCCAAGGCCATGGAGGCCAGACCTTAGGATCAGATCGATCAATGAACGCAGAAGAAGTATCTAATTGAGCCCTTTTCGCTTCTTTTTCGGCCTCATCTGCCAAGACGACGAGAAGCCGTTCCACGACTTGCGTGTATACAAGCAGAATTGCTTCCTCTTGATAGTATTCCTATGGTGCTGTCAGAACTTGAATAAAAAAACAACAGGTAGAGATTGACCTTAGAAGGCAGTCCAAGGCGAGGCTGACTGAACCACAGGACCATGTCGTTGGGATCTACACCTACGTCGCCTTCAATGTCGAAACCGAACAATGCACCAACGCCTACAACACATAGCATGAGTGGGGAGCTTGAAGAACAATTCAAGAACAAACCCCTTGAATGAAGAAAAGCGATTGCAGCTGTCAGACCAAGCTTTTTCTTTTCATCCGATTTTGCCATGCTCGAAATGTCAGTACTGTTCCCGCTGTATAATTTCCTGACTGTATTAACAAAGTTTAGCAAAGGTTCTTGACCAATTTCGTCCAATCTCTTTTCGTTCAGACAAGAGGAGTAGAAATCGCGTAATTTGGTGAGAAGTTCGTCATCATAGTTGGTGGCTTTATGAGTCTTGTTTGTTTCCAGAATTTTTTGAATGACCTGCTTATTCCTCTGGGCAAGGGATTCAAAATTTCCGAAACTGCTCTTGTCTGCTGGTAATGGATGTTTGTCAAGCCATCCGCCGTCTGCCGGACAGTTAGAATGAACGTGTTTCTACTTGCACAAAAAGTCACCCACTGGCAAAATCATAGAAGTTTTCACAAGGATCTTGGGAAATATCAAGAGATTCTAGAATGGACGCTGATAGAATGATGCAGGAGGGTTCTAGACAAGGTTTCTTCATGCAAAAATGAGTCAGATCTCCTTTCATGAGTGATTTCAACAGACCTCGGGGACAGCCGTCGGAGGGGGGAGTGGGGGAACAATGACCGTTGTAGTCGTGACTTTCGTCGTCGTTGCAGTTGAAGTCGCGCTGGATATGGCGGTTGAAGTTGCTGTTGAAGTTGCCGTCGGTATCACAGTGTGGTTGTCCCGTCCCCCTCTTTCTAATTGCAGACGGTGTTGCGAACCGGCAAACAATCCAACAAAGACCTGATTGCAATTAAATTTGAGGTCCATAAATGGGTAACTACCACGTACCGAAGTCGTCAGAAGCAGAACGAGGACGAGAATGAGAAGAATTTGGGTCAACGGGGTGAGCGGTTCTTGAGCTATCAAACTTATGCGCTCTGTAAGGTTGGGCGATGTAGGGTTTGTTTCCTGTGCATCTTCGTCTGCATCGTTCAGCAAGGGCGCACGTTCTGCGGAAAACCGTCAGCCGTGGAATTTTCTGGTGAAATCACAAACATACCGTCGTCCATGGACTGCCTTGCTTGCCGATCCGTAAAGCGACAATATATTTGGCCTGCCTCAAAGACTGCGGCTTGTTAAATGTGGTTATAGCAAAGCCTTGAGTAGGAGGTGTGGAAAGAACGAGGACTTGAAATGAGACGCGTTCAATTTCGTGCATATATCCATCGGGTGATTATGTAACAATGTCGCTGTGCTGGAGGACTCGGAACATGATAATTATGCGAGTGCCCAAAGGATGGTCAATTTTTGAGAAATAAATTCCGAGTCGAAGATTATGTTCATTGTTGAGCCGAGCATTCCTTTAACCAGTCGTCTGCTGTGCAGAATGAACCACCTACCTTTACAATGGCTTATTTTCAGAAAGATAGATTAGATGCCAACTGCAAATCAAATTTCCAGCTAAATTCCAACACATGGACCTCGACCTTCTTCCACCATATTCATCACCTTCCAAAACTTACAGCCCTTTCCATCATTTTGCGCACCAGCGTAGCAAGTCCACCAGTATCGATCCGTTTCCTGATCCCTCCTATTTTTCATGTCTGGTCTCAAGATCGTAGGCACATTGCAATGACATCGAGGGATGCTGGGAGGTCGGAAATCTGGACGGTAGAACCGAAATGTGATATTAATTCGACAATTCGATGGTTCAATACTCGCGTCTGGAGTTCGAGGGAATGCAGGTCGGAAAAGATCGACCGCATTCTGAGGTGGGATTGAGTGCTTGAATTGTTCCTGACATGAAGCGTGCATAATGAAGAGCTGAAAACACTCAGTCTAGTAAATTAACATTCATTTTCTGAGAAAATCTCACAGAGTTGTGCGGAAGGGGCACATTAAAGGTTTGAGCTTTCCTCATTCCGGCTTGGTCCTTCGGGATGACTTCCCGAAGGCTGAAATTCCTTCTCGTTCCTATAAAGTTCAAATCCACATTGCAACGACACTGATTAAGTACTTGAAACATTAGCTTACCCAGGCTTAGAGATGCAATTGTCGGATAGGGCCCAAGGTAGGTCAACTGGTCAGAATGAAACCCGACACTTTCTTTACCTCCTTGATAGCAGTTGGATGCAGCAACATTAGCACGCCACATTGGATCTCCATCTTTCCCTCCTGCCCACTCAAGTCGGAAGCGAGAACGTTTCTTCATCTCCTGATTTACTACTTTTTCCACGAATCGACACGCCTCTTCCATTTCTCGAGGAAATTTTTCGGGAGGGTCCGTCGCGCGTCCGTTGTACCTGTTTAATTATCAATAAAAATTTCATAAACACAGACTTTAATCTTCTACCAATACTGTGCCGCTTCCTGCCACGTTTGGTCATCATCAATTCCATCCGTTTCACGCGCGAAAAACGACGTCAGATGTGGACTCTCAACTACTCGATCGAATAACCACCACTTGTTTCTCTTCCAGCTCGTCGACTTGTGCAACATAGTATGAAATAGCCGACATGCGAGTTCCGACGGAAGTATCGAGGGGTGGAGTGTACAAGGTGTATGTTTCGCGACCAGATCGGGTGTAGGTAAAACCATAGGGGGTAATTTAGGAGGTGCTATCTGCGGAGACGGTGGCTGCCTCAACACTGACATGAGATCCACGGGATCACCTAGTTTCGAAGAGGATGGGGGCTTTTCTGTTTGTTTTTTGACGACGGTGTTATCCAGAATCGAGTCCTCGTGCTTAAATATTCGGCCCTTTTTCGAAAGAGGGTTTAACCAACTTTGTAAATCAACGCGTTTGCGCTTTCGGGATGATTCTGGAGGATCATCTGACGATAAACGAAGATGCTGCAATGCCTTATCAACATCTCCGTTGCATTGAATCAAAGCATCCATTATTTCATCCTGAGAAAAATGGTTTTCATCTTGGCTCAACAAGCTAGAAACAATGGCAATGAGTGTCTCAGTGTCGTCCATGATGAAGAAATACCAGGCGTGAGACAGTTGACTGATGCAATTCAACCTAAATATAGTAACTGCAGGAAAAGACAGCCCATAAGTTGCGCAATACATCAGACAACTCCTCAAGGCCTCAAGCTCAAGCTTCAAGGTAAATAGCGCAATGAAGGCCAAGTCGCTCGAAGTTGCGAGTAGAGGCCAAGTAGTACGCGGCATCAGAAGCAAGCGAGTCTGACTAGAGCTTGCCCACGTTAAATATGCGTGTCTGTAATCGCCATCGTTAGCACGAAAAGAGCCTCTAAAAAAATGCATATTCACGATTCCAAGCTCAATCCAAAACAAATCTTCACTTCCCTTCTCAGCATCCGAGTCCTCTTGTTGACATTACCGCCATCCCCATCTCATCTCTTTCACTGGTCGTGGTAGGTTTGAGACTGTGGAATTCTTGAGGCTAGGTTTGGATTGTTTCCCCGCCGTTGTCTATAGAGAGTGTACGAGAAAGGGTAATCCCAGACTTCTTTTCTGCTGTCGGCCCGCATATGATCCGTGATTTTTTTAAGTCTTGAATCATTACAGGTTGAGCTTTCAAATTTAAAATTTTAAAGTCTGAGCTAGCGCCGACTGCTTAGCCAACTCTTCACCTGTTCAATGCACGATTTATACAGAAGGAGCCAAATGTTTCTGCCTGCCAACAATCTGGACCTTTCGCATCCAACACTTGATACAAATCTTAATTGGTACTCCTGAGTCGTGAAAAAGATATCTAGCTTCAGATTCTCTATGCTCTCTCTCCCAAGAGTGGAACTTGGGTATACATCGCCACTTTTCAAAGTTTCCCGTAATGGTCAAGGCATAATTTCCCAAATTGCAAACTAGCTCGCGGAAAGGCAGGGCTGAACAGGGAACAGGACATAATACATCCCCCCACGTTGGCTAGATGGTTATCTTTCTAAGAGCCCTTTCTTGTCACCCCTGACGAACGAGTTACGCAACTTTGGCAACAATGATGTTCAACAAACCCCATGGCATGGTTGCTCTCGGCGTGTGCAAAGTCCTAAACCATCTATGACGCAGCACGTTCAATTCGCAATTCGAGGCTCCGCGCTAGGCTACTTTTGATCCCGCTACTCAGACCTCTTTGGTATTCCCATTCGTTATGTGGGATGAGCGAAGGATGCGAAGCTATGAACAGGTAAAGCTGTATTCGCTTCCGCAACACGGGAAACCCCGCATGCCACCCTGCTGTTTACAAGCCGCAATGACTCGTAGCAGCGTATGGTCTGGTACGGCCGAATATCCGCACGTCAAAAATGCTATCTCCCCCTTCACCTTCCCATGAAACGCAAATCAACGGCCGAAATTGAAATGTTCCAATGCACCAATGCACCAATGAGGTAGGTTCCAAATCGACTTCTTTGTAGCTTCCTTACTGGAACCTCTTCCGTAGATTTGGGCGGACTATTTGCTATTCTCCGTCAGCGCGTGACAGAAACAATGTTGTTGTTTTAAATTGGGAGCAGACCAGTAGGGGTTTTTCCTATTCATCATTAATGTGCTAGGGTCCACCCACGGAAATGCAGCCACCCGGTGAGATCCATTTGGTCCTCCGTGAAGATGCAGGTTTTACGAATGCACGGGTCATGCCTTCCTGACGCAGAAAAGGTCATTGCACGGATCCACCCTGGTCTCTCAAAAACCACCATTCTCGATCTAACAATGAAATAGAATCTCAGATTTTCCCAGCACCCAAAGGGTCATATCCCTTCTTTTTCATTATATAATTTCTCTGTTAGGTTTCCTTCCCTCATTGTTTGGGAGTACAAAAAGGCTGTACCCTGGGATTCGAGATCCCAAGCCCGGAACATAATGTTTTCGCCTCTCGCTCAAAGAAGGCCAGTTATTCGGAACCGTAGAAATATTATTGAAACCCTAGGACCCCGCCTGCTAGTTGATAAGTCGTCTGGGTTCCGGCTGTGCCTCCCTCCATCCTTCTCTGCCCGTCGCTATGTTTTCTTTCTTTCCTGCAATCTATATACTGTCGACATTCCTCTGCTGCTCGGATCACCGCTCTTGGCCACATCGAACCGTTCGGACACAACTGTCCCCAGCTCGGATTTAAAATGCGTTGTTCAACTATAGTTGTGCGTATGTCTCAGCCTCCCCTCACCAGTCTGCGTTATGAACACCCCTCCAGAACCGCGGCGCCCCCAAGGTCACGGTAATCCTGGGTGTCTTGGGACTTGCTCTGCGACAGCTTGCTGGTCTAAACAG
>Ga0307517_10014469_pt1 | contig 10595 bp, 9 predicted proteins | sample 23_EM_MG_FD_194515 | JGI IMG/M metagenome (GOLD analysis project Ga0307517, IMG submission 194515) | Populus trichocarpa ectomycorrhiza microbial communities from riparian zone in the Pacific Northwest, United States - 23_EM | ecosystem: Host-associated > Plants > Roots > Unclassified | place...
TTTTAAATAAAAAACATTTTATACCACAACCGTTATTATAATTTCAGACACACCTTCACTGGAGAGGCACCCACTAGTAGCTCACCAAGGTTAAGGTATGAGACAGAGTTTGAGTTAGGGTTTTGAATTCATATTCAGATTCGGTTTTTAATTATTGTTTTGGGTTTAGGTTTGAGGTTAGTTTTTTATTTTTGGGTGCCACCCTGAAGCCATCAGGAGCTTCTTCTGCCTTGACTGTCACACCTGAACTTACTGTTATTCCCTCTTTTGTCTCCATCACCTCATAGATCACTCAAAAAAACCCTTAAACCCTGTAAACCCTAGAGCTTCACAAAACATGAGAAATCAAAAAAATTTCAAGTTCAAGTGCTTGGTTTTTTGTGTTAGTGAAATTAGCTTACAGATAAGAACTTTTTGGAGAAAATGAGCTCAGACAAGCTAACTAAGCTTTAAGAAAACAGAAAAGATTCAAACTTTGCTTTGAATCTCCAAATATTAGAAAGATTAGGTGGGTTTTCTAGCTTAAATCTCCACCATTTCAGAGAATGCTCAGAGCTTCAATGGTGGGTTTTTTGTGTTAGTGAAAATTATCAAAGTTTAAAAAATCACAGATAAAAAATTGCAAAAAATAAAAATAAAAATTAGAGGGGATGCAGAATTTCTTCAATGGAAATTAAATTAGGGCTTTCCAGGAAAAGGTGGGGAAATAAATAAAGTAGGGAAAATATATATATATATAAAAAAGGGTCTTTTAATATTGTTGAATTTAATTAATAATCAGATATTTTAATTGCAAAATTCAAAGTATAAATCTTGGTTAATAAAAGATTTCACGTCCGTCTTGGGAATTTAATAAGAATAATCTTAATAATAAATGGCAGAGATTGTATTTATTTAAAGCTTAAAAAAATAATTTTGAAGCAGTAAAGGTAAGGTTGGAGGCCATGCCAATTTTCCAGCTACTGACATCTTCCCGTCTTTTCATTTAAAATTAAAACTTTGACTATACAAAATCCTAATTAATTGCCCCTTTATTTCTCATGATCTACTGTTAATGCCACACATGCTTAAAAAGTATTGCCTGCTTGTTTTGGACCACTCTCAATTTCCTATGTCAAATAATTTTGTCCTTCCATTATTCATGTTTCAAAACATCATAGTCATACATGATTTCTTAGTTAATCTAATAAATAAACATGGCTAATCAAGCGGTTGACCTTCGTGTATGCGAACAGACACTAAATATTATAATTTATTTAATACTTAATTGGAAAGAATTAATTTTGACAAACAAATGAGCAAATATGCCATAAACAAGACCAATGTCGATGCATGCAAAATGTCTTGTGTATGAATTTATAATAGCCTCGAACATAAGAACCTTCCTCCTAGGACCCATCTCTCCTTACCCTGAGAATCTTCTCCTTGCACTGTAGAGGTTCAAACTTCAAAGGGAAGAAGAAAAAGGACAGGACATAATCTATAACAGGGTAGCCTTTTGATTTTGCAACAGACATGACAAAAAGGCTAGTGGGAAAAGGAAAGAGTTTTCTTTGTTTTTGCAAATTAGCATAGTAAAAAATTTGAGAAATAACATCCTTGTATTTGTTGCCCTACTAAAAATAGCATAGAAAAGAACTGTATACTGTATTACCTAACAAATACCAGTATAGTATACTGTTTTTGCAAATTAGCATAGTAAAAAATTTGAGAAATAACATGTATTTGTTGCCCTACTAAAAATAGCATAGAAAAGAACTGTATACTGTATTACCTAACAAATACCAGCATATCAAGCAACAATCCAGGGAAAGAAAATCACTGTCTTGACCCTTTCTCAACATAAAAGAGATGTCTGTAAAATCAAGAGAAGCTAACACTGATGATGAGGTAACAATTTTAACAACTTAGTCCACGTTTCAATGCTCGTAGACTATATACACTATCAAAAAGCCAATTACAATTGACTTTAACCAAGAACTTGTCCTGGAAAAAGATGAAACAAAATGGAGAAAGTAAAATCAATTAGATCAACAGGCAATGACCACGAAACATAAATTCAAGCTCACCCATGGTTTGAGAATATCAGACTTGTAGTTGTATGATTGATTTTATATGTGAGTTGGGAAGAATGAATCCTGCTCTTCTTTCCTCGAATGAGTACTCTATCTCTTCAGGAATTTCAACTGGATTAACTACAAATGGAACTGGTGGGGGAGCTGGGGTCATGGCTGTCTGCATGGGTACTGATACTGTTGAAGGCGTTGTAGGCACAGGAATTAGCATTGCCTTTGGAGTCCAATTCTCTTCATCTGCAACGGTATTTGTCTTTGAGGGAGTTTTAAAGGACAGATCATTTATTGGAAGTGTCTTCTTAGATGTGTCATCGTGTGTCATTGCTTCTTCTAACATGTTGGATTTTGATGAAACAGTGGAAGAAATAGGTGAGAAAGGTTGCCGCAGCATTGGTGATTGAGGTTCACGACCATTTACAGCGCCAAATGAGTGTTTCTTCATGGGAAGACCAGCAATATCCAACCCTCTCCTCCCTGCAAAATAGTAAATAGAAAATGAAAAAAAAGAGATTGAAAGAGAGATTCAAATTTGCCGAGTAAGCATAAACATTGGTTGCTTAAGCAATCGTACCGAACATTCAATCCTTACCACATCTGTCCTTTTCCTGAACCATTGGTGGTCCAGACACTTGTACCACAAAAAGAAAATGAATATATAAATAAAAACTCTGATAAGATTTGAGGTTGTGTTTGAAGGGAATATAACAGGTGGAGTATAAAGGCTGCTGGTGCTCTGTTGTGCAAACATCATCTTATAGAGTCAACAGAAATAATCTAAGACAGGACATACTTCATTGTCAACAACATGAAAATTGTGAAGAACCAGTTGATATTCTTCCCAGACCGAGGAAAAGTGGCGAGCTGTTATTGCTCGGTTTCAATTATATCATCTTCAACAGAAAACAGAAAAAGGGGAAATGAAAGGAAAATATTTAGAATAGAGGTTATGGCTACGAACTCCTTGGTAATCTATAACCTTCATTTTAAAATAACTCACCAGCAGATAAACCAGCAAAGCCATCATCCTGGTGGGGTTTTGAATGATCATTTTGATGCATTCTATCAACTTTATTGCCAGGACGTGAATGTGGTGTAGCTTTGCTATAGTGAGGTAAATCAGGTCTGGGAGTCTGAAGCACTGCTCCTCCAAGGGAAAGTCTTCTGTTGGTTGCACCTCCCGTTGATACTCTAGAAGCTTTTTTCACACTCTGGGGCTTTGAAGGGCTTGGCTTTGACCCATAAAGGGCCTCTTGCTCAGCTATCAGCTGTCCCTGCAGTTTCTTCTGATCCTATAATAGATTAACCACCACAAAAATATCAGAATAAGCATATCTCCTGTATGAAAGACGTCTAGAAAAAACCCATGATCACAGATTCATGAATGACTGAATAATGTAATGGAGTCTTTTTTACTAGACAGGCTGAGAATTGACAAATCTATACCCGCTGCCTCCGTCTTTCTTCCTCTTTCTCCTGGCGTAATATGGTGTACTCTTCAAGCATAGAAAGAAGGCGGATCTGGACATGTGTAGTTAACAGCAAACAGTTAAGCCTTAATAAAGACACAATATTGAGTTACCTTAAGAAACAAATACTGGACTTACACCATCATATAAGAATTCAGTGCCTCTCTCACTTTCCCATGCCATGGTTTTGGAAGCCAAAGCCTCCACCATACCTGCCCCCAAATGGAAAAAGAAACTTATTATAAGATGAGAGGCAGGCTATTGAAATGTACAACAACAACAAGCGCACTGCAGGATGGAGAAATGGTCTCTGAGTGATCAAGCAAAATCAATCATCAGAATAAAACGCTGGACTGGAAAAGGTTCACATGAAGCAAAATAAAGATGTCCAGGGTAAACAAATTATGATGAAATATAATATGCAGCTATCTATATCATGCCCAATAAATAAAAGGCAAGCGATCTATGTTGTGCAATTTGATTTTGCACATATGCTCATTTTGCTGACCACAGAAAAAAGCCTGTACCTGGCATTTTATTAACCAAATTGCGAGCTTTCTCAGCACGCTTGAGAGTCAGATGAGCACCTCTCCCAGCATTGTATCGATTGTCATCCTGTACAGTCACAAAATGTAAGTAACAAACAAGAAAGAAAATCAACAATTGATGGAATAGTTACAAAGGGATGTCATAGACACTTAACCCTGTTATACTCCTCAAGCCAACTCTCCTCTTCACATGCAGTCAACCATTTCTCAACCTTTTCAAGTATTTCTTTCCTGCTAAAAGATTCCTCCTTAACATTAGCAATTTGAACCTCAATCTGCTCAAGTATACTCTCAGGGTCCATGTTTCCTGCCACAGCAGGGATCAAAAAAGCATTCAGTGAAATGGTAGAGGTATGAGTAGCATTTAATATACTCATTATAAAAAATTTACCAGATTCTATGGCTTCAACAGCATATTCTACTGCAGCATCTGTTTCTGGAATCATATGCATTTTTCTGCAGATCTCCTCCAGTTCCGACCTCTTTTTCAGAACAAGCTCCTTCATCTTGCTTGACTTCAACTCTTCCAAACGAGAAACTTCTGCCTCAACCTGTATATTATAATATTCTCTGATAATCTTTGCAAAACAACAAACCAAAAGACTAGACAGAAAACTAAAACAAGCATCAAAACATGAAACATCTGTAACTCACGTATTTTATGAACTCCACAGAAAGAGTGTTTGGTTCTGTTATTTCATGCTCTGAAGCAGCTATATTGCATGTAACATTTTGAAATTCTTGTTGTTCCTCGATAGGGGTATCCATCAAATTCCATAGCTCCAACATTGTAGTTGCAAGATCTTGGAGCTACAATGACACAAAGGCACTACATGGTCAATTTGAAATAACATGTTAAGGATCAAATATTGACTAAAATTTAAGCCAGTTGTCACCTTTTGCATTCTCTGTATTTTAACCTCGCGCAATTTATGAATTGTAGTAGCCAAATGCTGAATTGTCAGATTACTAATGTCCCTCAATCCTCCAGAATCACCAAAACTTGGATGAACCTCACTAACCGTGTGCTTGAAGTCCATACCAAGCACTAAGCAAAGTGCATTCAAAGTATCTAGATGCTGCTGGACCTGCTTCATGCGATCACTCTGCAAAGAGAAATGATGAATCAGTAAGTAAAGACTAAAGACAAGAAGTAAATGAAAGAAGTTGGATGATGGAGAGTGAAGAAAAATAATCAAACCTTTTCTTTCTCAAGTTCATGCAGCTGTCTGTGCAACTCTTCCAGCTTTTTCAAGGAGAGGTCAGCTTCATCAACAAACACATTATGATCAGCCGATCCATAGATCTCACTTGAGACCTTCTGTATGCCCTCTAGAACCTCATGGAACTGCTTTCTTCGGTCCAATTTCCTTTTCCTCATCTCCTCAAGTTGCGGAATAGTTTTTCGAAGCTCTTCCTTCAAGCTTCCAATATTTTGATCAGCCTGATCATATTAGTAGGGGAAAAAGTAAGATTAAAATCATATTTAGTTTATGCACCGGACTATGCCTTTGTGGTGCACAGTTTAAAAAACTGGTCAACAAGTTATTCTGAGAATTTCAACATTTTCTGACTTATTAATGAAAGGGCAGGTTATAATAAAATGTTATTCGAACTTATTACACTACTAACTATCTAAGTCAGCTCCAACTTTGCTCATATTCTACAACAAAATTTTTTGTTACAGAACTGTCACCATTAGATAGATTATGGTCACTAGCAGCTGCACAATGATGCAAATTGAATTTTCTAATGACTATTACATACGATCCCCAGTTTTCCATTTTCATAATCCATCAGACAACTTATAGAAGTTTAAGCTAAATTAAATCAAGTTAGTCATAAAGAAACAGAAAAGAGATGGTATTCTTAAACCTAACCTGCCGGATATGAACTGGTCGCTCCCCCATTGCAGAACAGATGGCAGCCAGTTCTGCTTCAGAGTCAGCTATAGCCTGTCGTAGTTGAGCTCTGCTCCGGTTCGCCTGATCCACCTTCCTTCTGTATACTTCAAGGCACTCTTGTTCGAGCTCAAGCAGCATTTTATCCCTATCAGTATCTGTTTCCCCTACTTCATTCCAAATTATCTTATTTTCATTTGGAACAGGAAAAATAACGGGTTCAGATTCTACAGCTAAGCCCACAAGAAAAAAACACCAGAAAAGAAATGAAAGACGCAACCTCCTAGAAAGGAAGATTGTGTATAAAGTTTCTTTTTATCTTAAAGAAAAAATAAACCTGTAATTCATATAAAAGGGTGCCGCAAGTTGTTTCCACTTGCAGAAGTGGGTCGCTCTGGACAATAGACATATTAATTAACTTGTGTCTGTCAAAAAAAAAAGTGAGAAAAAAAATGTTTAGGCATATGCATAATAACATACGGCGGAGGGGGGGCAGAAATCATAGATCATCACCCTTTAGCACCATAAATCAACATGTCAAGATACATCATACATACTGAACTGCTCTTGATTTAAAATGCTAGACTGTTATTAAATGAATTGAACTAAACAATGCAGAGGATATTTGATAAGATAAAGAAAAGAGCAATGCTAAATATCAAGAAAAAAAACTTAATGAACACACATGGGCCATTAGATTAGTGGGCCCACAATTGGGTCCCGCTTTAAAATCACGATCCTATGGTTCAAGTGTATTCTTAATATGTTTAGCACTTTGTTAGAGAAAGGGAAGTAGACCATGTGGGATTCAAAATTTGAAACACAATCCATTCTTCCACCACTTCTTTTAATAGACAGTGAAAAATGTCATTCTTTCTTAATCCTCAAGATTTCTTAAAAGAGATCTCAATCTACAGTCATTAATGTTATCCACTTTTAATACCAAAAAAATTTATCCACTTCAACACCAATCTAGAAACATAAAGTAGTTTACATACATGGCATGTAATTTAATTATCAGTGTAAATCAGATTACAGCGTTAAATGGAAAGCAATAAAAAATCAAGCTAATTACCATACTAGCATCTCAAAATTTCCATGGATTCTCCTAAGGAGAAACCTAATCTCAAACTATAAATAATATTTGTTTTAAAAAAGAAAAAAATTAATCAAACCCATCATAATTTCTATAAAACAGCTTCAGTTACTTAAAAATCCTAATCAAAGCCCTAAACTGTGCATGATTAACACGTTAATTTTTTTAAATTGTCGATAAAATTAGTGATTTCCAAAAAAATGCAATGAAACAACAGCTGGAAAAAATCCAAAACCAATAGTTTGGATGGTTGCTTAAAAAATCCATCGAAATTTCAAACCCCTTTTAGATCAGATTTTCTCTACTTAAAGTTCTAACAAATAACCTCACCTCACCTCAAAATTTCATGATTTACATTTTCTCAGCAGTCAAACATAGAATTACTAAAAAAAGTGAAAAAACGAGAAAAATCTCAGTTACTCTATAACCTAATTAAACCTAAAAAGCTACAAGAAACGGTAATTACCACGCTGATTCTATTTTTTTTTCCTGTTAAAAATAAATCGATTCCAGCTCGACAAAAAAAAATGTAAGAAAAATACAAACATAACCGTCTTTTTGATTCCCGAGAAAATCCGGGAAAAGTAAAGAGAATCTCAAAGTTTCCAAAAATAAATCAAAAGGAAAAAAAATGAAATGTGATACAATATTTAGTTCAAATTCTCAGTTCACATTTCCTTCATTTTCTCAGTAACCAAATAGAAAATCAACAAAACAAAAACCCAAAGTAGAGAAAGAGAGATCTGAGCACAAACCTGAACAACAAACCAGTGCTTTTGTTTATAATGATTCGTACAAACAGAAATCTTCTTCCGTCGTTTGATTTTCCCGAGAAAATGTGAGTGTTTGCTTGTTTTAGTTTTGATTTTCCTGAGAAAATTTCAAATGCTGTTAAAAAAAAAGAGAGCGAGAAATATAAGGTTTTGAAAATCCAGGAGAGAGAGAGAGAGAGACGTTCAAGAAAAATAAAAGAACCGTTGAAATAAAAGAGAGAGCGTTTTTTTGTTTTAAGGATTTTTTTTTTGTGTTTTTGTTTTTAATGATTTCATCAGATCAATTTGAATTTCAAATTTGTTTGATGATCAACACTTTTACAGAATCTACACCGTTGGTTGTTTTTAATGGGAGGATTGGAGAAAGAGGTGTGGAGTTTTGGGATGTACGGTGGGCTTAAAGTGTGGTGTTTATGTGCGCCAATAGGAAAATAACATGTCAGCATGAGGGTAGGACAGCGGGTCCAGTGATTTGAATTGGACAATAGCGATTTGTCGAGTGCCATGGAGTTTCGATTATCACAATCCTTCCCATTCTAATGTTGCGTTTGTTAGCTTTTTAGGACAAAATATTTAAACATAAAATAATAAATTTATTTTTAAAATAATTTTTTATCATTTAAATATAAAAAAGATACGAAGATATATCTCTCTTATCAAATTTATTTTTAAAACAATTTTAAAATAAATTATTATTATTTCGAACATATATCTTTTTTTTATTTCAACTATCTCATCTTTATTATTTTAAAATAATAATAAAATAATATATATATACACACCCATAATTAGTAACCCAATTCCTTTATTAACAGTTTTGGATTTTGAGATTTTGATACTAAATCTTTTGTGATTTTTCATACAAATATCTTTTAAACCTTAAATTTTATTTATTTATTTATTAATATGAGTGTTCGGGTTAACTTGCGCGTATCTTGACTAATCTCATGGGCTCTGAAGTTAACGACCTCTGAGGTTTTTAAGACTCGAACTGGTAATTTTTAAAAAATAAATTTAGAACCTGATCAATTAAATTATACTTTTCAAAATTAAAATTTCACGTCATTTGGATTATTTTGATGTTGCAAGTATAAAATTGAAAGTTTGAACATTGTTTAACCTCAATGGAAATGAGGGTAATAGAAGAGGATTGGTTTTTTTTTTTTTATATTTTTCAGTATAAAAATAACATAAATTGAATATTGGGAATTGGGATAGCTGCAAGCATTCAAAAATTATTTTTAAAAGTTGTGTAAAGATATGTATAAATCACTAACTATCCCCCAATTTTGCAAGTCCTGACTCGAGGTAATAGTTTGGTCTTATGGAACACAAGAGATTAACAGACCTCATCTCGATTACCAGAACTTGTTGGGCTAAAGGGAGATGTATTAGAAGCATTGATCTCGTATGACAAGTAAACTTACTCGAGGTAACCTCATCCCAAAAGGATACTTGCTAGATATTGCCTCGTAATTAACACATAATCCAAATCCGAAAAGGATCATATTATGTAATAATTCAAGTATCTTACCTCTGTATATATACACACACACACATGTAACATTCAAAGGCCACATAGCAAGAACTAAAATATCTCTGAATTCATACTCAAGCTGTACGTGCGCATCATCTAATCATCAAGAAAGAATTGATGGATTCACAAGACAATTTGACTCGTACGCTGTGCGCCAAGGGCTGTGGCTTCTTTGGGTCTCCAGAGAACAAAAATCTATGTTCAAAGTGTTACAAAGATTATCTCAAAGAAGAGGTGATTGTTAAAGACTGCCAACAAACTCTCTGAACTTGTCATCACCCCATCATCTGGTGATAAGAACCAAGCTGTTGTTTCAGATGAAACAGCTTCAACAGCCTCTACTACTGCATCCACTTCAACTGTGCTGAAAAATAGATGTGAATGCTGCAACAAGAAAGTTGGTTTGATGGGGTTCAAGTGCCGCTGCGGGAAAACTTTCTGTGGGGTTCATCGATATGCCAAGGTGCACTCTTGCACCTTTGATTTCAAGACTTACGATCGACAAAATTTGGCTAAGCAAAACCCACTCGTAGCAGGCGATAAGCTTCATACTAGAATCTGATGTAGTATTTGAAGTTTCTATCTTCATTTAATCTTTGTAGTCTATACATATTTATATATGAATTTGATAAAAAAAAAAAAATTGTTTTGACCAGTTGTTTACCGCGCTTGTACCATAAAAAAATCAAAAAATAAATATCTACATCATCCAAAGTTTTTTTTTTTTTAGCATTTGCATTAGATTAAACTTAATATAATAATTCAAACTTGAAAACCTTTATCTTATAATTTTATATTAAATCATAGAGAATTATTCACATGTAGAATGCCATATAAATACTGTTTATCGTGTACATTTGTAGGATTTGGAACAAGCATTGCTTAGCCATTAGCCGATGAGTCCCTTGCCGAGTCTTAAATTAAAGATAGAGAGTTTTATGCTTTGTAAAATCTCATGTTTCTAAATTCTTCATGTAAATTCGCAAGTTCCCATCTCAACAATTCTAATCCTTCTCTCTTAAATTCAAAATCCATGATTTTAATGAGCAGTGTTGCCAAGGACTAGGAACTAACTTTGGCCTCCTTTTGCATTGGGTGTAATCAAATCCATAGATCACTAGAAGCTCATCGATATCATATTGCTATATTTCTTTAAGTTGTGACACAAGATTGTAAATTAATTTTGTTGATTTAAAGGG
>Ga0307517_10014470_pt1 | contig 10595 bp, 7 predicted proteins | sample 23_EM_MG_FD_194515 | JGI IMG/M metagenome (GOLD analysis project Ga0307517, IMG submission 194515) | Populus trichocarpa ectomycorrhiza microbial communities from riparian zone in the Pacific Northwest, United States - 23_EM | ecosystem: Host-associated > Plants > Roots > Unclassified | place...
AACCAAAAAAGATCTCCTAGTTAACTCAACTATCCCTCCTGTTATATGTTAAGGCTGGTTTTCTCTACACAGGCCATCCTAGTCTAATAATTCTGTTTCTGATGGCTTTCCACCATTCTCTCAGGTTTGATTAAGTGACAAGGGAAGGTACTCTATTGTATACGTCATACTTATAAAACCTTATTCGACAGTCGATCTAGTATAATATTTAAGTTGTAGAATGAATGAAAATTTCTCAAGTATGATTAAGTGACAAGGGAAGGCATATTTATTGTACACGTGTTATACTTATAAGATCCTACTAGAGAATTGATCTAGTTCAAGATTTGAGTCGTAAATTAAATGAAAATTTCTCAAAGTATAATTAAGTGACAAGAAAAAGCACATTTATTGTATATGTTATAGTTATAAAACCCTACTCGAGAGTCGATGTAGTTTAAGATTCGAGAGTCAATCTAGTTCAAGATTTGAGTCGTAGATTAGATGGAAATTGACCCGGGCTTTAGATATTTTTGGTAAAAAAAATATGGGTTTGTGCAGGCCCTAGAAATCATTCATTAGTTTTAGAAGCATGGCCTTCATCAACTACACTCAACTTGGCATTCGATCTTAATCTCTGGTATGAACATATTAATGCTCGAACCAGTTAAGATCATGTTTGCCAGAGAAGGATGACAATGCAGATTGCTTTCTGTTGCTGTATGGAAATTTGATTTTATTGACAGCCTTACAAAGTTGCGTGTATCCTCCTCCATGGGGCCTCTATCTACATCTGCACTCCACTACTTAATTCTTCCACTTATCCATATAAAGATTTCCTTTTCCAGTTTTTTTTTTTTTATATATATATATTATTATTATTATTATTATTAAATCAAGTAGATGCGATTGTAAAGCCCTGTCTGACTCTTCATTCCTCAGCCAAGTCAGAACTTCACTCCTGCCAACCTGTGCTTTCGATGCTCCTCAAATTCTCCCATTAAAAAAACAAAAAAAATGTAGCCGAAAAGGGAGAAAAGCAGGGTTTGAGTATATTCTCGTTTTATTCGGAATAACCATCATCCCTTTTCACACATCTTATACACTTACTTAGGGTTCATCTGACAATGTGATCATATGGGATTGAGACTACGGTTTTATTCTAATTTCAATTTTAAAAATGTTTAGTTAATCAATACACAAAATAATTTTATATAGATTCTATTGAGAACTTTCTCTTGAAACATTAGTTACAAAAAAAATATAATTTATAGCTTTTTAAAAAACCTACTTCTTTAAATTGTAACATTTACACTTCGGTTGATATTGTTGTGCTATGAAGTTAAGAGATGCTTTTGGATTAATCATAACTTTAAAAGTTGTTTGGTTTTTATTATTTAAATATGTTTTTCATCTCAAATTATGACAAAAACTAAGGTAGGAGAAAATATATAATTTATAACTTTTTTAAAACCTAAGTTAGGGTTCGAGAAAATCTTACCATTTATAGTTTTTTTAAACTTTAATCTTAAAAGCTACTATAATACCAAACACACACTTAATCCCTTGATAAGTATTGAACTTAATAAATTTTTTTCATACTAATGTTATTAATGATAATATTGTCATAATCAAGGTTGTCAATTTTATTCCATTCCGTCTAGTTTCGTACTATTCCAAATAATAGAACAACCCAAAAAAAATTTCATCTCACTCTAAATCTTGATCCATTCCAGATTTCTCAACTAAATTTTAATCGAGATGTTTCAATTCCATTATGTGAATAGTGTTTTTTTCCTTTTTTATCTATGTTTTCCCTCATAATTTCATCCCTCAACACCTGTTTGTTGCAGATTGGATTTCATAATTTGCTGTGGTTTATTTTCTTTGTGGTTATCTCAATCTTATGACCTTTATCACGGGCTTGACACGTTAACCCATTTAACTCAAGTTTTGTTTTGGTTTTTTAATTGACTTTTTTTTTCCAGTTTTTTCATTTAACATTTTTAACATTTGGTTGGTTATGTCAAGCTTTGTCATTTGTTTCGATTTATTTTATATGAAGTCATCTTAGGGAACGTTTGGTAACGCGGCTGCGGTTGGTTTCCCAAAATTTTTTTTTTTTTTTTTACTAAAATTTAATATGGTTTGTACGTTTTGGATCGTTTTGATGTGCTGATGTCAAAAATGATTTTTTAAAAATGAAAAAACATCATTGACATGCATTTTGGCATGAAAAGTTATTTGAAAAGCACCCGCAACCACACTGCCAAACACGCTCTTAGTCTCATGATTCGGGTCATGGCTTTGAGAGTTAACTCGGGTAGATTTAGATCGTTTTATTGTGTCTTTTTTTTTAGATTGATTTTTTCTTAATTTCATCATTCAACAATGAATTTATTAAGAATTGAGCTTCATAATGTGTTTTAATTTTTTTATTTGGAGTTATCACGGTCTCATGTCTTGGATAACATACTTGAAAGGTTAACTCGGATTGATCCAATACATTATCATCTCAATATTTAAAAAAAAGATGTCGTCTAAAATTTTTTTAGTCAAACTATATTTTTATCAGTTGTCCAAATTATTTTCAGACCTGTCAAGTCGATCGGGTCAACTCCCACATAATTTTTTTCTACTAGAAAAAAGTTAGTTATGCCTAGATTTTTTTTTATGTTATATTAAATTGATCCAACCTATAGTATAGTGCAAGCCAACGATCTAGTAGTGGTTACTCAATATAAATAATTAAATTTTAAAATTATATTTAAACACTTGATGTTATATTTGAAATTTAAATCATATAATTTAGGTTAATTTTTTTTATTTTAATTGAAATTTTTATATATATATATATATATATTATTGTTCAAAAGAGCATATCGATATACTCCAAAACCAAAATGTATTGATCAATTAAAAAAATAAAATGCTAACAGGAATGAAATTGACAACCTTAATTATAACCCCATTAATTAATTAGTTGTAATTTTTCAAAAGGAGAGACTGTAAAAATATTAAAGCTTTCGGTCAATTTGGAGCACAGTGAATTCCAAAATGACATTGGATTCCAGCTAAAGAAAGAAGAAATCTCTCTTAACCATCAAATGGACTTAAGAAGCCATTTGTCCCCACTTAACAGCTGGTTACAAGTAAGAATCTATTTCCCCTTAAGTCACGCGATTTTCCTTCACATCTCTCTCTTTGCAATACCTGGGCCCCACCCCTTCTCGATTTCTCTCCAGCTAGCTAGTGTCTTCATCACTCTTGTTTGGTTCCTCGGAAAGTTCAGGAAAATGTTCTTACAACCTTGGTTTATCCTGCAACTGCTTCTGCCATGAGTTACTTATGGACCAGTCCCTTCAGTTTAATAAAACGGATTAATCAATCCCTGTAGTATTATTGCAAATAATTATATCTCACCCACCTCTCTCATTTTTTTCCTATTTTTTGAAAAAGAAAAAACGAAATAAATCGAAAAGGAAAGTGAGTTCGGTTAATTGCAGGTGTTTTTTTATTTGAAAATATATTAAAATAATTTTTTTATATTTTTAAAAATTATTTTTAATATTAATATATGATCTAAAAATATATATAAAACATAATTTTAAATAATTATTTTTTAAATTTTCATAAAATACTGTTTGAAACGGAATTTTTAAACAACACGCTTAAATAACTAATTTATTATCAAGTTTATTGGATATTAATGATTCGTTGCTCTGTTAAACTTCAGCAAGTCAGAGGCAATAATCTGCAATCTGGAGAGAATAATAAAATTAAAGCAGAATTAAAAATAAATAAGAAATACAATGGAGTTTTGTGTAAACTCAATGAATATCTGATAATATTTCTCAATGGTAAGGCAATACAAATACACAATAAAGTAAAAAAGATTACAAAAAAACTTCTCTCAACTCTCCAGCACACTTCTTCCTTAAATGTGACTGTAGGCTATATATTGTAGAATAGTTGGATAGCACTGCAATTAGTTCTAGATTTTACAATGTAAGGAGTTCTATATAAGAATTATCCAAAGAATCAGTTGCTTAAATCACTTGAAACAAAAAAATGGTGTCTTTCTCCATGCTAAAGAGTGATGCGAATTCTGGAACCTGGCTGTACATGCTGAGGCAGGCCTCTCTCTCTCTTGGGGGGAGCCTCGGTGGGATCAGGGACTGTTTATTGGTTAATTATAGCTCAATTTTCATTTGAGTTGAGGGCACTGAGCCTGCATCAAACAATTTATGGATTTAAATCTTGAACGATGAAGCTACCAAACTTTAAAACCTATGAATTAACCAAACTTTTTTCTGGAATTCTGCTTACCTTGAAAGCTCTCCTGATGATTCTGACCATATCCCATCTGCACAACACTTTGAAGGTCGTCTTCCCACATGGCTGAGGCCTGAAGAATAAAATTCTAGCTATGATGAGAATATGCAAGAGGAGGCCATCCAAAATGTATTGGGATTGATGGCATGTTTCCTTTTCAATTACCTGAAGAGCAGCAGGATCACCGAAACCATCAAGGTGTGGCAAATGCATGCTCGGGTTTCGCCGCAACGCAGCATTTAATGGGTTCATAGAGAACTGGGTTTCGGCATTGCTTGGCATGCCATTTTGCAGGGCTAACCCTTGCTGGGATTGGTAACCATAAGGGAATACCGGCGTGGAGGCATCTAATGGATAAAGACTATGTGGCATAGATCCACGGGATTGGAAAATCTGCAATATACATTGATTGCAGCGATCATTAGACATGAAAAATTCAGACCAGCTGTTACAGAGACAGAACAGTAAAACAAGTTAAAAGATCAACTTACATCCTTGGACAACAAAGTTTCCATGTTGATCTCCATCCTCGGATTCACAGATGACAACTTCATTGACAGAAACTGCAAATGGCAGAATCCAATCAGAAATTAATCAATCCCACATCAAAAGAATTAAGGAGGGACCTCTGCAAATCTGAATATTACCTCAACCTGGCGCTGCAATGACTGTACATAGTTTATAATCTCGTCAAGCATCACTGCTTTCCCAGTAACCTGCAAATCAACAACATTCAAGCCAAAATTCAGAAAATTTCACTCTATCTAATCTCTACAATTTCTTTGCACAAGTATATACTGTTTGTTGAAGTTCTCCTCTTCCTTTTTAAAAAAAAAGAAATAGAACAGTCATTTTTAGCATAATATAAACACCTTATTGCATCCGGGAACAAGATCCTGGAGGAACTTCATTCTTTCACTGATTTTCTCTCTTCTAACCTGGCCATTCAAGAACAGCAAAAAAAATAAAAGGAAATGTCAATACAAATCTATCACAGCGCCCCCAAAAATAGATAACAGAACAAAGTTTAATCAATCCGTACTCTTTCAGCAAGACTGTGGCTATCTGTAGCCTGACCCCTTCTGGCTCTGACATGGATATAATCCTTTGGTGGCTCTGGCGGCTTTGAATTATTTTTGTTCTGTTTCTGATTTCCATTTTCTTCTTCCTTTTCCTTTGCTGTATCCTTGTCACTGCCATTAGTTTCATCCGATTTGCTTCTTTTTGCCTTCGATTCATCATTCTCTGCTGCAACCTGAAATGAAGCTAACTCATTAGTTTTCCAAAGAAAATCTCAACAGACGTTTCCATAGAAAGAAACAGAATCGTGTACATTACCTTGACATCAGAAGCAGATGGAGATGAAGAGGGAGTTTCTTTGGCTTTTCCTCTGGGAATTGATTTTCTTTTCCTGGAATTGGCGTCATTCTGGGATTTCATGCTCAATTTCCCACCTGGGACCTGCTCAGACAATGAAGATTCTTCCCTGGAATCTCCATTCTCTGATGTTGTAGGCCTTGACTGCCTACTGAATTTCTTTTCAGAATTCAAACTCCCATCCTGGGGTGAGCTCTTGTTGCTTTCTTGAACATTTGCTTGCGATACAGTGACCTTCATTGAATTGTTACTCGAAACTCTCGAGAGCTTACCAGGTTCTACTCGTGGCATCAACCTATTAATCAATTCGGATTCATTCAATCCGAATTGTTTATTGATGCCTCCAGGATTGTTGCTACCAAAGCAAGAATATCGTGCAGCCCTCTCTACAAAATCAGCTGGAAATGGTGCTAAACCTGGATGCTTTACTACGCTGTTTCCAGGAATTGGCAGATTTCCTCTCATTTGTGAATCCATCATCGAGAGATTCAGCTTTGGAGGGGAATTCATTGGGGTACTATAGCAAGAAGTGTTAGTGCTATTGTTATTATTGTTAACAAAAGATTGTAGTGAAATGTCTCCAGAATTGCAAATGTTTCCTAGTCTTCCAATAAGTTCTCTAATCATAAGACTGTCACCACCAACGCCAGCATTAGGAATGGCGTTGGCGTTTGCGTTGGCACCGGATGCAACAGGTGATGAGACAATGGAGCTCAAAGCAGACTCAAAGGGATCGCTCTGATCCAATGAGTTGTCCCAATTGGGATTGAGAAAGCAATTGGCAAGTTTCTCTGGACCGCAACTCAGCTCATTGGCTTGCATTTCCATTCCAAAACTGCAAGAATTCCAAATGGTTGCTGCTGTGTTGGCTCCCTCGCTCACAAACAACTTATCTCTTTCCATGAGATGAAAGGAAAGAAAGTAACAAACAATTATCTTGATAACAAGAGAGGTAAAATTGAAGTGAATCTAAGAAAAGTTTAGATGACCCAGATGAAGAATTGGAGTCAAAACGAAGAATCAAGAAAGAAGACTTATATTGGAGTGGAAATTAATTTGCCTGGCAAAAAAAAAATCTATCTTGAGGGAGGTGCGTTGCTTTGCTTTAGGACATGTAAGGAAGCAAAGGTGAAAGGAGGGTGGAGTTAAAAGGACATGTAATGATGATAAGAAGAGTTCTTGAAGGTCACTCAATTCAGGAATAGAAAAAAGAAACTAAAAGAAGAAGAAAAAAAGACAAGGAGAAAGAGTGTTGTGTGTATGAGCTCAAAAAAAGCAGAGAAAAAGAAAAGGAGGAGGAGAGTGCGGAGGAAAGTGGAGAGGAAGCAAGAAAGATAAAGAAAGAAAATGTCTGTTTGACCTTTTTTTTTCCATAATTATTTATAGCATTATGATTTCAAGGTTAATGTAGCCCTAGTAAAACATAAAACATGATAGGGTTTGTTGTCATAAAACTATAAAAAAGCTACAGTCTGACATGTATTGCTTTGACATCATTATCAGAATGTGCCTCTCGAAGCATTAGCGTATCTATAATCACTGTTCTTATATTACTGCCATAATAATCTCTGGTTAGAACTCCGTTAAAGACGGGGGAAGTGGGGATGCCGGGCCTTAAACGTCAAACCAGAGAGTGCCTGCCATCTCTTTATTGAATTTTCAATGTTTTTGTCTGAACGAGACTCCACTCAGAAAGAGGTTTTTAGTGGTAAATTAAAATATATATATAAAAAACCATTTTCTACTTATTGTTTAGTTGATGGAGGGAGAGTGATAAAAAGCCTCGACGCCAAATTTCTGTGCTGTTTCTTCGTGTACAGAGGAAGGTGGTTGTGGCTTTCTGTTGGCACAGAGCATTTGCAGTGTTTTGCTGTCATATGGTGCTAATCGCCAATGATTAATGCAGAGGGAAAAGGATGGAAGAGATTTTTCTAATCTATGCTCTATAGTTTGTTGATTAATTATGATTGATTGCTTTAGGTGATACCTTTATTATTTCTGCTCTCTGCCTCTCTGTGTGGTTGTTAGGAGTTGTTTGGATCTAATATGAAAAGATGGGAGTCTTCAGATCTAGAATAGTTTTAAATATTGTTCTCTTTTTTAGGGTTTCTTTTTTATGACATGGATGCCCCCCCTCCCTCTCTCTAAAGGGTGCCAAACACCTCTTTTGTGCTAATAATTTAGTTTGATCCTGCTAAAAGTTTTTTCATTTCCCGACCATAAGTATGTGTGGATCGATTTTTGTCTATTAATATTAAACTTGTTTGTTCGATTAGATTAAGGACACATTACTCCTGTTGAGACTAGTAAATTCATGAGAATTTTACTTTTTATAATTGTTTTTTAACCCTCATAATAACTTGATGGAACATGTTTTTTCAATCATTAAGCCAATGTTCTCATATTAGTTTATAAATAAAATCTGCAAATAGTTATATATACATAATCCTTCTATGCTGAGTATAACTTGTAATGAATAAAATAATGTTGAATATGAACCAACTTATTATATATATATTTTTTATGATATTTCAAAATCCAATATGCAAGTGTTTTTTTTATGTTTGGAAGATGATTAATCATATGTTTACGTCAATATTTAATTCTTCAGAGCTTAAGGCTTAACACCTGCAAAACAGTCTATTTTGATGGGGTTTGGAGATCTTTAAATGATAAAGTCGGTAACTTTTTAAGAAAGAGATTGCAATAAATAAGAGAATGAGCTTTAGATTCTATGAATAAGAGTGTTTATTCTTATTTTGATATGATAAATGCTTCGGGATTTAAAAGTATAGATATTTTAGATAATATAAATTATAAACCCTTTACCTGGGTGATTCAGAAGGTATTTATAACCCATGAACCTTGTTATTTTACTGTAGTGGAACAGCTGAAGAGTTATTTCCTTTTTATAGCATTAATAAGAGATAAATATCTCTTATACAACATTAACGAGAGACGAGTATCCCTTGCACAATATTAATGGCGATGAAAATATGGTAGACCCTTAGAAGATTTTTATACACTCAGTGGTGTAGGAAGATGAATATATTTGACATTAATATTTTATGTTAAAAGTTATAAGAATAAACAAACGAAGTCTTATGGTTCAACATGAGACTTATAATGATTGTCAGATCCAGATTCACTTGGGCTTAGTATGATGCCAAACCCACAAGCGGTGGGTTTGGCAGTTTCCCAGACTCAACTTCGCATGAGTTTAGTACATTGTTGTACCCAAAGACGCTGGATCTGAAAGCTCATCAGATTTATGTATGTTTAGGCTCAACGCGTAGCTGAACCCAAGGATGTTGGGTTTTGTAGCTCGTTGAACTCATGTTCGCTTGGGCTCAATGCGTAAATGATCTGAAGGACGCTTGGTCTGGAAGCTCATCGAACTCATTTTTGCTTGGGCTCGGCGCTTAATTGAACCTAAGGACGATGAGTTTAACAGCTCGGTAGACTCGTGTGTTCTTGGGTTCAATGCATAATTGAACCAAAGAACGTTGAATCTAACAACTCGTCAGACTTATGCTCACTTGAGCTCTACTCTTAACCACACTCAAGAGCTTGTTTGGGAGTGTGGTTGCGGTTGCTTTTCAAAGTATTTTTCATGCTGAAATGTATCAAAATGATATTTTTTTTATTTTTTAAAAATCATTATTGAGATCAGCGCATCCAAACGATTCAAAACATAAAAAAAATTTAGAATTTTTTTTTTTGAATTTTTTGGAAACACGGGTTGACCCGCATTTCCAAACACTGCCTAAGCATGGAAGCGTGCTAGACTGATGTTATCCGGGTCTCAAATTCTACTAAACCTAGATATGTTAGGTATGGACGTAAGCCCCACTCACCTATCATTGGATCATAACTATGTGTTTAAACTTTTAAAATAAAAAAAAGATTAAAAATTAAAATTTCAAAATATATTGATGCATCAATTTCCAAGATTTATGTCTGCAGTTTAATAATTTATTATGTTAGCGCGAAATGTGACAAATAATACGTGATTAATTTGTTGACTATGGACAATAACTTGCTGACGACGTTGTATTATGCCAGCGTCGGGGCAAAGAAAGAAAAAGAAAAGAAAAGAAAGGTCCGTGGTCCAGGATGCAAAGATCACTTCCTTCACTGTTTGTATTCTTTCTTTCTTGCACTGTGTTTAAGTTCAAGAAGGCGGCTTAAGGAGAAGCCAAGTCCGTTCCTAGCCCACCCACTAAACTCTGTTTCAATGAATCTGAGTTCGAAAAATAGAAAAGGAGAATGGTTTTTTTTTTATCATTAAATTCAATATAATAAAAAATAAATGATAGAAAATTTAAAATGAAACAAAAAAAAATATTACAGCATATAGATATGGAATCAAAGAAAGATATCTTTAATTTCCTTATATATGTTTTATAGAATAATTAAATAAACAGTAATATCTACAGGTTTTTTGGGGAGTAAAATCACTTTATATACATACAATTTAATTTGATGTTTGAAACTTAACAACTCATGAAATAATAACATATCCTCCTTGCTAATGAAGTGAAGTGGCCAGCCTCGTTAATATTGTGCATGAACATTAGATTGTAACTAGTTAGCTCATATATTTATTGGTTATTTTTTTTTTTACCCGAGTATCCTCACATCTTTTTAAATGGTGAGACTGGTCTCGTTCGGGGTTCGTGGCTGCCCCTCCCAATAAATACACTTCCTGATAATCGAACTATATCTATCGGTTATTTGTGTGAAGAAGAAGAAGAAGAAACTAAATTGTTTTGCTATTAATTAATTATAACAATATATATGAATGTTGCAAATAATATAATAAACGATATCTAAATTCCATGAATGTGGTCAATAAAGGCTGTGTGTGTGTTTCTTCAGATTATTACGTGGTTCACGTCTTT
>Ga0307517_10014471_pt1 | contig 10594 bp, 19 predicted proteins | sample 23_EM_MG_FD_194515 | JGI IMG/M metagenome (GOLD analysis project Ga0307517, IMG submission 194515) | Populus trichocarpa ectomycorrhiza microbial communities from riparian zone in the Pacific Northwest, United States - 23_EM | ecosystem: Host-associated > Plants > Roots > Unclassified | place...
GCCCCTGGGATCTCTGAGGGCGAGGAATTGAAGGGTCGGCGAGAAGCATCCGAAGCACCGTCGAATCCTCGGCATGAAACGGGACACCTCGAGATCATCTATTCCAAGTTCCCTGAGGTTCGTGAGTGCGGAAAGGCGGTGGAAGGTGCGCCTGCAGAGCCGCCCGGGAGTGACTCCTATCTTACTGCAATATGGCCACTGACGAATCCGGAGGCGTTTGACAAGCGGAAGCAGGCCAAGCCGGTATGATGTTTGGAACGACCTATACCCCATGTTACTGAAGCGGATGTCATGATCATCGATCGTGAGAGAGTGGTGGAGGTGGGGGACAGCAGCGATATACCACGAGTAGCACGTCATGGAGCATGCGAGGAGGGTGGTAGTGTCGTAAGTGAAGTAGGAGATGATGATCTCAACGACGTCTTGTGGGATCCGGAGCCTTATGATTGGGGATGAATGTTCTGTAGATGCCCGTGCCCCTGGGGTACCTCCATAGAATAACAACTCAATTTTAGTTATTGCTCGGAACCAAAGTCGGCTGACAAGCGGTTTGCTCGCTATGGCGATGTTAACACAATGCAGTAACTATAGCGAGCGAGCGATGACTTGTGAAGCACCTGTTAAGGAGGATGTGGGTGTTTTCACCGCTGACATTGTGGTTATGGGCGAAGGGTGCTAAGGGGTGTTCTCTGGTCTTCGGATAGGACCGGGTTCACAGGGGAGATTTGATCGATTGATCATCGGTCCAACTCATTCGCCGACTCCAACACTCTCGGTAGGTTGGAATCCAGCCTTAAATTCAGAGGAGGGGGAGGGGGTGTCGTCTGGAGTTCAATGTACCACTGAGGTGGGAAAAAACAATTTCTTCGTCAATGGTGAGGTTACCGGTGGAAGCACCCTTGGTGCCCTCTACTTGTGAGTCCGCGAAAATCATGTTCATGAAACCACGCAAATACTCAATTTGTCTCCTTCAGTGGCCACGGTCGAACTCCAGATCAAATACCCTCAGGTTTTGGCGAGGCGATGAACCTCACATCTGACGACAGCCAATATTTCCTTCGACCCGCTCCGCTCAACGGTCTCGACTCCGTTGCCTTCCATTACTCTGTGTATCTCTCCTTCCAGAGGTTCCTCGGATTAGATGGGAATCTTCAAGTCGGATACGATATCCCCATCAACTTCGTCGATGCGTGGAACCCCCTTTTCGTTCAGAACGATTTCATCAACCCGTTTACTGGAGAGATCGACCCGAGACATATGTACGGAAAGTCCAACTTCGATATCCTCCGGTGGGGTGGATTGGTCAGCGGAGCTCTTGGGACATTCATCGTGAGCTTGCTAATGCCCGGTGTACCACTGGTCAGTTATTTTCCCCCTCTCGTTGAGCATTCACCTTTTTGTTCGTAAACTGATGTGATTGCCCCCTGCAGCCCCACTACGGCGAAGAGCAAGGTTTCTACCTGTTCGACAACATCGCTGCCAGCTATCTTTTTGGGTAAGTTGCAGGGTCCGATCCGGATTTGCACGAGTGTTAATGTTTCGCTGGCCGTCAGGCTATGTCTTCCACCAAGGCTTGGCAGCGTCACGGATGTTACCATCTCGGTGCGGAAGCTCTTTTTGATCTCCGGATCGCCAAGGCTGCTCTCAGATGCTAAGGTAACTGGAACTCGCTGGACAACTTTGACCCCACGGCTGACCTTCGAAAACTCTTCAAGAAGTTCTTCGATTTACGTGCGGACTACTGATATCTAAACGATGGGTTCTCTCTCGTGCGGCACAGGAACTGGACTCACGATGATTATTTGCCTTTCTCGAACGGCCCTGCGACAGAGAGGGGTTTGTGGAGTGTCTCCAGAGGCGGCCTCCAACCCCTTCAAAACCCCACCCTCAACCCCAACGACACCGCCCGGTTTCTTGTACATGCATGAGAACAGCACGATAACTTGCGGTGGCGGCTGCGCGGACGAGTCCGGTATCGCTGGTCCCTATGAAGCTGGCACGGTCGTCAAGAACCTGCTCTATCCTTTCGATAGATACACCCCGAGAACTCTGAACTGATCGTACTACTTTGACGACGAGGACCCGTACTTCGGATGTATCGAGCTTATCACCGTGCAACCCTATAACTTCAAGCTCTTTGTTCCCCCCAAAACTGGCGTGCGCCAATCCCCGCTCGAATCGAGGAGACCTCCGACAGCTCCAACCCCAGCAGCATCGAGGTCCAGATCGAGTTTTAGGATTTGATGGATTGCGATGCATCTGGAAAAACCAACGCGAGACTATGCAAGATTAGCCATCACTATCCCAGCGCCTCCTGACCGCCTAGTTCATCCAGAACTGATTTCGGTGTTGGCCATGAGTACCCTGAATGCTGAACCATTCATTCTCAATGATGGTAGGGGAAGAACATGGAAGACGGAGGGGTTAAAAAGCTCATGCAAACACATCAACCCCTCCAACACGGCCAACGCGACCCTCCCAACAACATCAATGACAATGGGTCCACTCTACATGTAAATCCCATCCAACAATCCCTTGTTCATGGGCTCCATGCAGATGTAGATGTTGAAGCGTTGAGGTCCGAAACGAAGGTGTGTGGAAAGAGACGATGTATGGCGATTTGAAGTCGTGACGATCTGTACTTCCGACGGAGTTAACTTCCAACAGGTCCGCATTTATCAACAACCCACACCGGGGAAGAAACGGCGGTACCCCAGGCGACAACCTTCACGTACTGGTACATGGGCTGAAACAGAAGGGTAAAAGTTCATGGGGGGCAGTTGGAAGTGAACGAGAAAAATGCAAGCCCTCTTGGACATAGCTATCCCTGTGGGGGTACGTTCAACCACTTTGTCTCCCTTGACCGAGCCCCTAGATGCCCTTCAAATCCGCATTCCCCAGAAGCTTTCTAAAGCTCGCCAGCCCCTCCGAAAGCATGCTATGACACGTTTTTGACCCGAAGACGGTGAGCCATTCAAGATGACCAGCATAAGTTCTTGTCGTGACTGTGGGGTGTGATAACGATTTCGATTCGAGCACAATCCTTTGAAAGACATTGGTGGCGGTCTCTTTTCCGGCCTGGTTGGAAGGACCACGAGGAGCCGGAGGCCATTGCCACGGAGAAATCTGGAATGGGACAAGTCTTATAATTCCCGTATGTCGGGATGGGCCATGACAGTGAAACCGTGGCCGAAGAGAGGTGAACATTCAGAGCCAACTCGGTCTGGAAGGAGGCAGTTAGCAATAGTCGAATAGAACCGGCTGAACGTACATCGAAGGCTTGAATGATCCTAATGGGCTCCAACCTCCAGGCGGTGATGATATGCTTGTCGTTCCCCGCGTGGGCAAGCCGGGAGAGTAAATTCTGTTCCCTCTTCTCGACAATCTTTCCCTGTATTTTTGCCACAACCCTGCAATCAAGGATACAGTGAGCAAAGCATGTACAATGTGCATCACTAGTTGAACTCACGTTGTTAATTGCTACTCAATCGCCTCGCCCGCCTGAGTTCACCCAATCGTCTCCCGTCCATCCCGCGATCAATGGCTGCGCATACATCCGCCCAAGCTAGCCAGAGTTCGACATGGTTCAGTTTATTGATCGTGGTGTCCTGGCTACGTGTAAATTTGGGGTGCCTCATCGCAGAAGAGGAGGAACGTACCCTGATCATTGCGAGGAGGATACTGATGGAACCAAATGCTGCCTTGGCGGGTGCGATACATAAGGCCTCCTTCGCGAGATTTAAGCTTCGATAAGCATATTCAATGACGAGAAAACCCCATCCCTCCCCTCGGTCGTTGCGACCTAGCCCGCATGGTCGAAAAAGAAAACAGTGTGAAGCGTAAGCTGCGAGGAAACCACGTCAACGCTGTAATTACAGGAATGAAAACGCGAGACTGCACCTATTCGTGTTCAAAACTCTTCGAGCGACAGATATACGCCCTGCCCTTCCTCCTAACTGCACTGCATCCGCCATACGTGACCTTGATGAAAGACCGGACTTTGGCCCACTCCCAAACAACAGGTTTTGTGTTGGACACTGGACGCTGCGATGTATAGGTAAGCGCGGTTCGCCGGGAGTTGGGTTGTCGGTCGGCGCACGCGTGTAAGGACAGGATCAGTTGGGGGCAGAAGTGCTCATCACACCGTTCAACCCGCCGCGGTTGGCAAGAAGTGACGATCCATCACACCGTTCAACCCGCCGCGGTTGGCAAGAAGTGACGATCTGATCGAAGGGGGGATGCCGGACGTTGGACGCGCCGAATCCGGTTCACCGCGGTCTCCCACATCCATGGCGAACTCCCCGTACCCCGGAGGCAAATCGGTTCTCTTTCTCTTTGCCCTGGTTCAGGCCACCTCTGTGGTCCAATCCCAGCTGACACAAGTAAGTTCCACTCGTTTTGTGTCCCCGATCTAATTCCAGCAACGCTATGTAGTACGTCCAAGCAACGCTCAAGTACCGACAGCCATACTTTCTCATGTATGTCCCAGAATCTTCGCCTGCCACCCAGCCGTGGGCTTTAAACCCCACAGCTACGTGACACATTCGTCACTTTCAATCCTCTTCCCGCTGCATGTTATGTATCTCCGTATTGTCACAGGACGACCAGTCAAGCACTACTTGAACGGTTTATCATTGGCCATCAAACGACACATCGCTGGGAATCCAACAGGACCTGAGGATGCCAAATTCCCCTGGCCGAGGTTCGTAACCATGGGAGGACTGATGTCCATTGGAATTATGCTCCCCGGCTTGCTCTGGTTCTCTGCTATCTCTCTCGCTCCGTGAGTCTAAGCAGTGAAATCTGGGGAGGCATACCCGGGGTCCCTAATGCATTCTGCAGTCTTACAGATGTCACAGCCATTTGGAACGCGAGCGCCTTCTTTGCGTACGTATTCACCGTGAAGATGTTCCAACTTCCTTGGGAAGGGAAACCAATGTTTGCTGTCCTCCTAGCCACGGTTGGCGTAATGGCGGTCATTTATGGTGGCACCTCGATCCAAGAGGACGAAAGCGAGCAGCCTGAAGCTTTCGGAACGCCATCAACCGCAACAGCTCCTCTTTTGGGAGATCTCTTGACGCTCGTTGCCTCCGTCGGATACGGGCTGTACCAAGTCCTTTACAAAAAATACCTCACTCTCCCTCAAGGCTTGGAGCACGAAGAGTCAGCTCAGTCGTCGTATGCCCCAATTCCCAGGACGTCATTCGATAGCATCAGTGACGGCAACCCGCCCACCGATGATCCCACTTCTGGAGACTCTCAATCGATATCCGATATGACAGTTCACCCCCTTCCGTTTGGCTTACACCCTAATCTACTCACCTCGCTGGCCGGTATCCTCACTCTCCTTTTCCTTTGGATTCCCCTACCAGTTCTCCACTACGTAGGCCGGGCCGAGCCATTTCACTGGCCCATGGACCGGCACGTCGTCCTGGTGATCTCAGGCATTGCACTGTCTGGCGTAATATCCACCGGAGGAACCATGGTAACTCTTTGGTTTTCCGTCCGCATAACCAAGGCTTAATGGGACTTTCTGCACAGATCCTCTTGGGGCTATGGGGTCCCATCATCGCGTCGATCGGGAATCTCCTGACTGTTGTGCTGATATTCGTGTCTGACGTGATGTTTGGGGCGGGAATGAAAGTGGTAACATTTTGGAACTTCATGGGATCTGTTGCAATCGTCGCGGCGTTTGGGGTTTTAGTAGGGGACCTAATCACCAGCAGTAGAAGCCATAGGTAAGGCAGCCTGCCCACCTCCACTCATTGCGTAGAGAACTCAAACGTTATTTGATATATCACAGCAACCACCCGGTCCCGCCATAGACGCCTCAACGAGCGTACCCTGGGGACGCATCAAGGATAAATACCTCGCCTCAAGTCGCTCGGTCCAGAACGAGTTGAAATACCCTGACAATCCGGTTGCACTCCCTGAGGAATAAATCCAACCTGACCCACGCGCATATCACGCTCGATCTACAACCATCTGTTAAGTTCGGTACCGTAGTGTAGTCGTGTAGCCTCGAGATACAGACATCGTATACATGGATAATGCTGACCTCTCCGCCGTCTCTCGCCCTCAACGTGTCTCGTCCACAGACCCCTCTCCACTCTGCCCAATTTTCCCCAAGTCGACAGCGACATAGTACGAGAATGCCCTGATCTCTGGTGGTTTATTCGCATTCATGAGTGAGGAACTCGGGGGGTTCGTGGCCCGAACCGGGGATCCATCTCCATCTCCTCCGTTGTCCCCGATATCCGTATCGTCGACTGTGTCGCCCCGATATGTGAACGTCATTATCATGAAACTAGAGGACATCCCGATCAGCGATTGACGCGCAAGGGGCGAATATCCTCATACCTTTGTGCCCCCTTTGGCTTCCTTCCCGATAACCGCTTCCCCGCCAATATAGGTAGCGTTCGCCTTCTTCTCTAGAACTCGCACAACTTTTACCTTCCCACCTCGGCCAGGTGCAGTCCTGCTCGAGGTGGATGCGTGTTTGCGGTCCTCAACCAAATCCGCGTACTTATCCTCAACCATATCGTCTTCGTCCTCGTCGTCATATTCCCAAGCCTCGGCGAACGTGGCAACGCTGAACGTGAACGTTGGTAGTAGTGTGATCGCGGATGGCGGACGTCGCTACTCCGGTTGAGGAGCCGCACCGGACTCGTCTGTTGGAACAGTCGTAGTCGTAGCGGGAGGGGAGACCGTAAAACGATGAGCCGAATCCGTATGGGATCATACACCGGATTCGTGGATGACAGGACGAACGGGTAGGTTCGTCCTCCAACCATGGCAGGATTATTCAGCGTCGAGTTCTTATCTTCTTTCCACATGGCACCCGGACTAATGGAATGTTTCGCCGTGTACGCCGCAGCAGTGAGGTTGGCGAGGAATGTAAGTGAGGTGCCCATAAGTGGGAGGTAACTCGTAGCGTCGATCTTGATCTTGAACCGCATGGACCAAGGTTTTCGCCCGTGCTCGTGTTCTATGAGGATGTGGCGGCACGTTGGGCATTGCTTATGTTTCTTTGAACGAAGGGGGATTCATAGAGGTTTCAAATCACTGCGGAAAGGAGATTAGAGAGTGCATACGCGATGAACCGTCACCCGAGCTGACCTGGCGGTTACCAAGGGTGTCCAGCTATTCACCCATCTCCGTTCCAGCATAGCAATCTCCTCTGGATTCTCGATCCGAAGGAGATTGTCCACGTTGGTGCTATCACTCCCTGTCAATGAGGTGTCCATTCGACTCTGGTATTCCGGCATCTCCGGTTTGGCTTATCATGTCTAACGCGACCACGAGAGAGGGGCTTGTACTTGCTGACGCCGGAAACACCCCGAGAGAGAATCGGATTAGAGTGGATGTGTTGGGCGGTACGTAAGCGGTGTGGAGTAGAGGACGAAGCAGGCGAGGCATGTAGGGGGGGAGTTCAAAGTGTTCTTTGCAACGTTGAGTTCCAAGTTGCCTGGAGGGGAATTTTCGTGTTTCTGGAGCTGATTTGAAGGTGTTTTCGTTTCGTTAGCTGTTAAGGCCGTCCCTCTATCACTCCTGTTACCGACGAACCGACGCGTCAGTGTCCGTTTGTCTCTTGGATACGGCGCGAAGGCACTGACTCGAATGTCAGAAAAAACTTTCGCGCGAAGTAAACTACAGCTTCCAGTGTACGGTCTCGGAAGGCATGTGGCTGGTAAGCCCAGGAACGGGGCATCGACTAGGGTCCATGGTCCCTTCATGATCCGGTCAGGTTAGCGGAACAATCATGACGTGACGGGTTCGCACCTGCTACACACTTAGTATCCACTTGGGCGAAACGAGGATAGCCAGCCGATTGTTGGTTTGCGTGTGGCTGATGGCTGCGAGCGCGTCGGAACCGTGCGGTAGATGCTTGTGTTGGGTCATTCCAACGACGCTTGTCACGACTGCTCAAGCGTTCACCCAGCGTTCACCGTCGGTCGTCGCGCGGCAATAACCAGCGAATAGTGCCAAGAGCACTCGAGACCGTCTCTCCGCCCTCGTCCAGCTCTTCTAAACCCAGGCGAAGCGATTCAACAACCGACGGAGGAATTTTCTGAGGGACGAAGTAACTTCCCGTGACACTCCCGTGAAGCCAATCCTCCACCATCTCCGTTCGAACCAACTTCCCCCTCGTCATGGACCACGGCGGCGCCACCCAAAACCTCACAGCATTCAATTCTTGGAGGCACACCCCGAGAGAGCGGATTGAGTCGACATCGACTCCGTTACAGTCGCTCTTCCCTGATTCTCCTCTACCAACCCCAAGGGTGCCACGTTACCCTCGACAGCACTCCACACTTCCTTGGCCCTCTAGGACCCCCGAACTGGCCCTCTCCGGCACTTCAACCTCAACCCCCCTTATCACCTGATTCTGGTCTTAGGTGATATACTTGGCGGCGTACGAATTTCACCCACAGCTCCGTGCCACATCCGTCCTGGCGGGCATTTTCCCCAGGCAAACGTTCGAGCGTATCTTAACTCGCAAAAAGTCTTTTGCAGGAAGGACGACAATGGCCAATCCTTGCGGCCAATCCATAATCACTCCATGCGGGTCTCGCGCCGTCCAGATAAGCGTGGACAACGGCGTTCTTGAGGTACTGGTCGAGAATCGAGAAGATGGAATTGCCAAGATGTGCTCGATCACATCCTGCACCAGTCAGGGATGTACTGAACCAGCTCCAGGTGCGTAGCTCACGCCCCGATGCCGCCAACCTATGATTTCGCCTAAACACCATCTCAGCGTCTCCCGTCTACCGATAATTTCTCAAACCTGATCGCAGCAGTGCAGACAGTGCGAAGCCTTAATCCTCTCCAAGTAGTGCCGGTTCCATCGATAGTCACCAGAATACTCATGGCGGAAATCAGGTGCACCGTGCCGTTCGGGATTACAAACGCGGAGGAATGGAGGTAGAGTGACGGGAGAGTGGGCGTAGTATCTCGCTTAGTTGCAGCTGGACCGGGAGAGGTACGGGCTAAGCTTGGCGTCGAAACGTTGCATAAGGAGGTCAGGTCCTACCTTTCTCAAGATCCCGCCCGTCATTAACTCTCTGGTAGCGAGGGACCGTGATAATTTGGTGTCCACTGATGTTTTGCCCAGCCTCCCTTCGTTGGGAAGCGTATTGGACACTCTTGCAGCCCAAAGGAGTGTCAACACCCCCTTTGATCGTCTACACGGTGAACGCCCCTGGGAGCCCGCTAGGTCCTCCGAGGTTCGCCGCGTTGCGGGGAAAGTTTCTCAAGGCCGCAGGGGAATTCAAGCCCGGCAATAGTCCCGGAACTGGAGCAGCCGCTCCAACGAGCGTTGGAGGTCACGAGCCCTTAGACCGGACCGCGGATGGGAAGAAGGTTAGGGGTGCTGAGGTTGGGGTGCTTGCTTGGGTTGGAGGTGTGGCGTGTGCGTCACGGCCTGCTCTTCGTCCTGGTTCTGGCCGCCTCTGTGGTCGAATCTCAACTGACACAAGTAAGTTCTGCTCGACAGACCGGCCCTGGTGTCCTCGATCTAATCCCAGTATGCTAGTACGTCCAAGCAACGCTCGAGTACCGGCAGTCATACTTTCTCATGCACGCCCCAGAATCTTCGCCTGCTGCCAGGCCGTGGGCTTTAAACCTCACAATTACGTGGTGCGCTCGTCATTTTCAATAATTTTCCTGCTGCATATTATGTATCTCGGTCTTGTTACGGGACAACTGGTCAAGGACGACTTGAACGGTCTATCATTGGCAATCAAACGAGACACCGCTGGGAATTCAACAGAACCTGAGGACACCAAATTCTCGTGGCCGAGGTTTGCAACCGTGGTGAGATTCTGGTTTTCTGCTCTCTCTCACTCGTGAGTCTAAAAAATGGAATTTGGCAGGTATACCAGGGGTTGCTGATATATTTCGTAGTCTTGCAGATATCACAACCATTTGGAACGCGAATGCTTTCTTTGTGTACATGATCACCGTGAAGGTGTTGAGATACCTTGGCGGATCAGGTCAACTGTACCCCCCGAGGAACCGGTCCAACCTGACCCGCACGCACATCGCGCTCGATCTACAGCCGTCTGTCATGTTTAGTATCGCCGCAAGCGTCGTGTAGTTATGATAGCCTTGAAATACGGACATCGCATACCCATATAATACTGTCCTCTCTGCCACCACTCGAGGCCAACCCTCACCCTCAACGTCTCTCGTCCACAGACTTCTCCACATCCCTCTGCCCAATTTTCCCCAGATCAACAACCACACGATACGAGAATATCTTGATCTCCGGCTGTTTATTCACATCCACAAGCCGGGAACTCGGGGGATCCGTGGTTCGAATCGAGGACCCACCAACGTCTCCGCCCTGTCCCCGATATCCATATCGTCCACTGTGTCACCCCGATATGTAAACGTCACCATCGTGAAACTAGAGGACACCCCGATCAGCGATTGACGCGCAAGGGGCAAATATCCTCGTACCCCTGTGTCCCCTTTGGCTTCCTTCCCGACAACTACTTCCCCGCTGATATAGGTAGTGTTCGCCTTCCTCTCCAAAGCTCCCGTAGTTTTTACCTTTCCACCTCGACCGGGGGCAGTCCTGCTCGAGGTG
>Ga0307517_10014472_pt1 | contig 10594 bp, 10 predicted proteins | sample 23_EM_MG_FD_194515 | JGI IMG/M metagenome (GOLD analysis project Ga0307517, IMG submission 194515) | Populus trichocarpa ectomycorrhiza microbial communities from riparian zone in the Pacific Northwest, United States - 23_EM | ecosystem: Host-associated > Plants > Roots > Unclassified | place...
AACGAAGGGTTAAGTCCCACCTGATCTTCTTCATTACGATCCGGAACATCGCACCATCGGCGCGCCTGAAATCTCGGAGATCTTTCTGGGCTCGGGTAGATAGCATGATTGGCCACTCTCCAAATCCTTCAATGTCGTCGAGGTGGAGCGCGTTCCCCACTGGAGGAAGCACTGGGTTCTGGGATTGATCTAACCCCGCGACCGATTTTCCTGATTTTAGGGAAGACGCTCCTTCCCGTGATAATTCTGCCTTAGTGTACGAGGATTTGAAGACCTCCGATAGCATCGGCTTTCTGAGAATGAGGAGGTAATGCTAGGGCTACTCAATCCTATGCCCAGGCCACCGACTTTTAACCCACATACCTCTAGTATGCTTTGAAGCTGTGACAAAACTTCGACACGCACACCGCGTACTTCTACATCCGTAGTCGGCACGGCAATCCCCATGGAGTCGAAGGGGCGTGGATCGATGTGACGGTTGCCAGTGATTGTTCTGCTCCTTTTGCGGCGAACGGGGGACACGTTCCCCCCGGTCGACGCACTGTCGGCGTTCTCCTCAAGTACCTTGAGAACGTCAAACGAGAGTTCCGCCTTTTTACAGAACACGCGGAGGTTGGGGGGTGCATCGGCAGCGGACGGATACTCAGCAGATAGCAATGAAGATGAGAATCTCCGGAGGAGCCGCATGCTCATGGTGTCGATGGGGTTTGGCGTCGTGGATCTGGGAAATCCGGCGAGTATCCACTTCGAGAGCTTCTCGTAAGCACCCTCCTCAAGCACTAGAAGGCGAAATGATCAGTGCTGGTAACAGACAAGGGTCTAGGGCAGGCGCACGCAACGTACTCGAGATAATATACTCCAAGATATGGGGGCGGCTGTCGAGTGCCACTACCATCTCCGCAATCTCGGGGTCATCCCGATGGCAGGTTGCTCCGATTGCACGGAGAGCAGCGTCAAGTTCGTCTGGGATGTCCAATGCTCGCGGATCGAGCATATCGATATAAAACACGTCTTGGGATGAATCGCGATCCTGTGGCATGGCGTTGGTGCGAAGCCAGGAGTGGCCGCCACACTTTTCTGACTTGAGACATGCTTTGAAAGGGGCGCTAACCGAGGCGCTAACCCTTCACAGAATAGGAATTGACTACACGCGAGTTCATCGTCAGCGAGCAGGATGAAGTTCACGATGAAGCGCGTGTGAGGAAACATGTGACCGATCCTCCCAAGCGCGCGTCTGGAGTGGTCGGCGTATGTCGTCAGTGCGGCTGCATCATCGATGATATATTTTCCGCTCTCCACCTTTCGGCCAGCGTATATATAGGCAGACACCGTGACCGCTAACCCTCACCAAAATGTCTTCAGGAACTTCTGTCTCGAACCCTGGTGCCCACCAGCCAGTCGTATCCCAGTCCCATGATCAGGCGTAAGCGCGCAACGCCCGTCCGATTGTAGATGTTGTGAATTGACTCCTCCGCATTACTACCAGTAGCCACCATGAACACAACCCGGAAAGGCCCGGATATTCACCTCCAGAAAGAGTGGACCTCGACAAGGTCCTCGAAGTAAAGTGAGCCGTGACCTTCCCTCGATCACACCGTTTCACGGTAACTCAACTCCTCAATTCGCTGGTGTGTTCGTAGGCAATCTGGCGGGAGCTTTGGGGATGCGTTTGGTCGCCCACACGAGTTGCATGGGGAAGTCAGTCCCAAACGGGGTGCGGCGATCGACGCCCAGCTTGAGGCTGAGGACCAGGCATTGCTCCAGCAAAAGCAAGCTCGCAAGACTGAGTCCGCACCCAAGGAAGAGTGAAACCATCGCGCGTCACGTCCAACGCAATCTGTAGCGATCCATGAGTAATCAATAAAGAAAAGGGAAATTCGTGAAGCGCCTCGTCTTTGGTCTTCGCCCCGCTTATGTCTGAGACATCGATGTCCTCGAGAAGACGTGCTGAGAGCGACCAGTTGAGCCTGAAGACCCCCCCCCCCCGTCCTCTACCCTCCCCTGGGATCAACGACGGTACCGACGTCACGGTTGATCATCCATCCTGTCCAGCAAGAGTGAGCCCGCGTCCCTCGGTTATAGCAGACTCTTGGGCACGAACAGCAGGCCGAAGGAAGGCAAGAGGGTGAAGACTAAGAGCAGTAGCCTTGGTCTTATGGACTCGCAAAAAGAGAACCATGCGATCTGGGTTGGGCCCGAGAGCCTCGCCATCAGACTGTAGCCATTCCACACAACCAACAGGAACGGCGTCGTGTCATACATCCATCTCTTGCGAGTCTGTTACGGGTCACGTTCAGGAACCAACGCATAATGAGACAACCGACAGAGGCACCTCATCAGCAGCTTGAAGCAAGCGGCCGGCAAAACGCAAGTGAAGCGAAACTAGTTGCGCAAGTTTAGCGCCCGTGGGGTTGCCATTGAAGGAAATCCAGCGAGGACCAGGGGTGCCAATTTGAAATTTATGACGACATGATCTGGATTTTAACTCCGCTAGACTACCGATATACTTGAGTATACCTAACAACGCCGTTTCTTGTTCTTCGAATCGCCGGCAGTACGACGAGAACGCTTCTTTGCGTCTTCGTGTTCTTGCTCGGCTTCCCTCTCCACGACAGCCAACTCCTCTTCTCGTAGGAAGAGATAGCTATATTTGTTTCGATAGGCATCTGTGAGCTCGGGGAGGACTCCCATACATCGCTCCTCTTGTTCCTGGATCTGGATGTTGACCATAAAACTTTTGTCAAAGTCGACCGTGTTGAGTCTGGGGTGATTAGTGATGATGTGGTCCACTGCGTTGTATTTCCAAATCGTCTTTTTGCAGTGCGGGCAGTAGATCGGGATGTTCGTGCACGGGGAAGATCGTGTTGACTTGTTCGCTGAGCCGTACTTGAATGGAGAGTAGAAGTGGCAGTTTGATTTCACCTGTCTGCTTTTTCCCTGAACGATGAGACGGGTGGTACACCCGCTGGCACCGCAGAATCCACAAGGGTCAACGCCGATCTGACAAACAACTGAGCAGAGACACCCGCGTTGGGTCGCCAATATACCTACCTCTCGTGGGAGGCGTTCGTTCATCCCTCGTGAACGGAACAGGATGTGTCGTCCGACGTGGTCCCGAAGCTGCTTTTGTTTCATTTTGTGGCCACAGAGAGGGCACCCTCGTTTTGTGTTGACATCGACCGTGTTGGGTGCCACGAGCATGACACCACCAACAGTAAAGCTACCGGACCCTAAAGGCATTGTGGATGTTAGCATCGGTGGTTCCCTCGAGGTGCAGTCACTCACCGGATAAACTCTTGTAAGGGAACTCATCCAAATCCCAAATATGGGGTAAAGCCTCAACTTCGTCAAAGATCTCATTTGGGTGCACGTTCTCAGGGATGAACTCTGCCCAAATATGTTCGGTGAGGTCTCGGAGATGACAATCGTGGAACGTCCATGTCCGTGGATCTCCGGAACCGAGGTCCATTTCCGGGAGCGCCTGAGAGGTTGGGCTGATGTCCGGGTTGACGCGATAGCATAGTGGTCCCTGGACTGTCAACGTAAAGTCCTGAGTACCTGATTTGTGGTGTGCCGACCCCTTTTTCGGCTTAGAGACCTTCAAGAAGCAGTGCGGCAGCCAAGCCCACAGGTCGGGACGGCCCTGAACCAAGTGTAAGACTTGCCCCTCAACCCGGTACTTGGAATCCCGGCTGGTCAAGGTTTCCATGCTGATGATGTGTTGAGTAGACCGGTCCTTGCGGATGGCAGTTGCTTGGAACACGGCGAGACAGACGGCTGCATCGGTCCGAACCAGAGTGGCTGCGAGATCACCAACCTTGAAGTTGTCTTCGCCGATCGGAGCAACCGGGGGGTGCTTTCGAAGATCCTCCAGGGTTAACCCGCGCACGCGAAGTGTTCGTTCAACAACTTTTTTCGATCGGTTGGCCTTGAGCTGCTGAGCGATGAGTGATGCTTTGTGATACCGTTGACCGCCGATCTTGAGCCACTCTTCAGCTTTGTCACGGAAACCGTCAAGTGGCTCATCGATAGAGTCGGGAAGAAAGTCCTCCAGTTCTCCACCCTCTCCGTCACTGTCTCCATCTTCATTGCCTCCCTCGCTTCCACCGTCGTCTTGTTCGTCGTTGGTATCCCCGTCGTCAGCATCGCTCTCGTCACTGATGTTGTCCAGGTCTGGAGGTAACCCGACGGTTTCTGTCGGGGTGTGAGGGCCGTTGGGGATCTGGGAAATGTCATCGCCGAGCGATAGATCAACTTGATTCGAAACACCGACGTATCTCCCTTCGGGCCGGAGAAGGTCATGCTGGGGCTCGCGGAACAATGCATTGAAGTCTGGAGCCGGGTCCTCGGGGTAGATTGACGAGATAAGAGTAGCAGCCTGTGCCCTTCCCTCCTCCCAACAAGCTTGCAGTGACACCCTCCCGACGGAAACATCCCCTACCCACGACTTTGGGTTGACATGGTCAACTCCAATAACCCCTGACGTCTTCAACCTTCTCGACCCGGTATCAAGGTCCGGGTTCCGTAGGTAGATTGAGTCGATGAGCGAGCTTGTTGCGAGCTTGTTTGCAAGATCCAGGATGTCAAAGTTGCGGTGATGGGTTTGTGTTCGTGCGAGACAAAAGTTATTCTCCAGGCGGTCGGTCCCGGAGAGAAGTGAGTAGTAGTAAGCCATAAGGTCGAGTGCCTGCTGCTTGGCCACACAGAAGTAGGTATCCTTGGTGATCGCTTCGCTATCGGCGTACAGTGGAGCGGTCATGAAGCCGGTTGAATGCTTCGAATAGAGAACGAAGGCTGCATGCGCGTACTTCGACAAGGATGTCAGTTGCTCTGTCAGCGACATGTTGACGTTGATAAAAGGGTTCATGAAGGCCGAGAAAATGGCGCCTATCGCGACAAGAGCCCTGTGTTCGTTTAGCTGGGACGGGGTGTAGTTTGTCGTATCGAGGGTTTGAAGCTTGTCGATCAACTGAATGAGCATGACAGCTTTGGGAACGTTCTGCTTGTCAACAGGGTCCACCAGTGATTCGACCATCTTTGTGTCGGTTTCGGGAAGTTTGACGAGGTGGGATCGGATGTGATTCTTGTTCACGACTGATCTATTGACCAGGATACCGTCGCAGTTCCGCAAGAGGGTCGCAAACCCTGGGAGAAGATTAACAATTTAGAAACATAGAGACATCTGTTGTGACCTACGTTTGAACACGTGTTTCGGATCGCACGTCATTGTGACATTATCTTCACCTGTCTGCAGATTCAGACCGGTGAGATTTTTGAGTAGGGGATAGATAGGGTCAGAATCGGGAAGTGTCTGAGTCATGCACAAATGGAATCGGCACGACTTCATGGTGGATTCCCCGTCGGTAGCAATTGACCAGATGGGACCGTGGGCGGTTTCTCCGAAGGGTGAGTCTTTCCATGCACGAACAACTTCTTTCAGCCAATGTGCCATTTCACTCCCAGTTTCAGCCTTGCAGCTCCCAGAAAGAGCCAGTGGGATAGCGGAGTAATTTGATGAACGGAATGCAGCGATCGCGACGACAGTGGCTTCGGAGGCATAGTGGGCCTGGGGCTCGTCTTGATTGAGGGCTTCTTGTATCAAGGTGATAGACTGGGGGTTCTGAACATGAAGGTCGAGAGAGCCTGCGTGCTCTCGGCATAAGCCAATGACACTATTTGACGAACGCAGCCACCGGCACTTCTCCTCCAGAGCCACACCGTCAATTAGAAGGGAGTGGCCAGCAACGGAGGACATTGGTCGCTCCTTCAGGTTAAAAAATGTGGAGATGTTCTCTGAAACCTCGGAGTATGTGGGAGAGAAAATAGAGGGGATGAGTTGGGGAACTGTTCGGTGACGATCGATCGTACGGTATGATGGCAGCGAGAGAAACCTGTTAAGTGCGAACAGGAGCCTTGGCCCTCCAATCGCTTTTACGAGGTACCCGACGTCAAGGGCCCGTTCATCAACACCGGGATGTGGAGTGTAATCCCTCTCAATTGCGAGCTGGAGCTTGGCGACCATTGCACTCGGCGAAGAACCATTTTTTAGTGCCGTTCGTAAAACGAGGTTGACACTCTTGTAGTCCGATACAGAGATGTGTAAGCATAGCCGTTCGTAGTCATCAAGCTTCTGGGTCATTCGCTGGATCCTCTTGCAGAGCGCACCATTCTACAGACGAAGGTCAAAAGATTTTAAGACATCCTTGACGAAAAATCGCACCTGTTTACGCTCCTGCTGCAACTCCTCCACCGTGGACCTTAACTTCACCTCAAGCTGTTTCCAGCTCAGAAAGAGATACGGTGTGTTGGGAGATGGGTCCTGTGATGCACTCTTTAACATGTTCTGGAATTTTGGAGAGGAGACGAGGTTCGCGCAAGGAAAACAGGCTTCCATCGAATGCTCTCGGAAGTGGGTGCAGGAGTGGGAACGAAGGCGGATTATATGAGATTTCCCCGGTTCTCCGATACCATCCAATGACCAGGTGGGGTTACCGGTATCGTGATATTGAAGGGGGTACGATAGAAACACGCTTCCGGCCTCCCACTTAAACTCAACTCCATTACACGGGAGACGAGCCGCAACTCGATCGTCGTTTCTCGGTGCATATGAAGTGCCAGCAGGGAGTGAGGGGTAAGAGGACGTAGGGTTTTCTGTGGTTGGAAGATCATTCGACGACAATCCGGGGGTAAGAAGGGGTGGGAATGTGACAGGAGACGGTGGCGAAGGGGTCGAGAGTGGATCTGAGGTGGGAAGAATCGCCAAGTCAGTCGGTGCTACTGGAGGCGCCAACAGGTGCGGTAGAGGTGAGGGACCTGAGGATAGGATTCCTTGATCATCAAAGCTAAGTGACGGGTCCCAAGCAAGGGAGGGGTATGGAGTGAGGTGAGACGAAGAGGGTACAAGCGGCAGCGCGGTTGTCGAAGGAGATGGTACGAGGGTCTCGAGTGTTTCCCTTGCTTCCTTGTGGGCCTTCTGCTCCCTCGTGCGCAAACATCGTTTGTTCTTCTGATGGACAAGGAATGGACGTTCCGACCCTTTCGGGCCTAATCCAATCCACTCCCCACAAGCCAGGCACTGCTTTTCCCAGTGGCCGTCGACCCCACGAACATCACTAGTCATGTCAGTAGTCTCATAATGCTCAGCTTGGGAATCTGTGTCTGGTAGAGTTTTGTCAGGAATCATTTGGGCTAGCGACGGTGGTGGAAGTTGTCTAGCATAGGGTGAAGTCTTACCGTACCATTTAGCTCACTCGCCTGTGGCCCGTGCACCCAAGGTGGCCAATATTTGAAATTTGACTGGTGGCCACGTTGCAAGGTTGTGGAGATGGGTGACGCTTGGGTGACACCAGCCTCCGAATTTGGATAGCGCCTTCGAGCAGTTTTCGCACTTTTTGTTCGCCTTCCGTCGCCAGGGATTGCACAAAAAACCGTCTGCCATATGCATTCACGCTCAAAGAAACCTCGACGAGAAGCTCAAGCTTGGAATGTAATACAAGTGTGCACGCACACGCAAAGTTTCTCCCGATCGTCCACAAGAGCAAAACGGTACCCCCCGGACACCAGTCTGGGGACCACCACCACCAACCCTTTCTCTTCCGCTCGCGATCTGCCGGCCGCTTGGCTTGAAGTTCAAAAAGTCGTCGGAATCATCTCGGTAGATTCCGGCCATTCCCCAAACGCAGTCTTTGCGGTGCGACAGGTGATCCGGCACGCGCGCCTCTCACGAGGGCACCATCACTTCCTCACTCTCCGGACATCCTCCGCCTCTCTCTCATCTTCGTTTTCATCTCTCTTCATTTCTCTCTCTTCGTCCTCTCACTTCGCTCTCTCATTTCAATCTTTCCCTTCACTCTTCCACTCCCCTGGTTAACAACGGAAATGGCAGACCAGGCGGCCCCAGGGTGGAACCCGGAGATGTTCAATCAGCTCAGACAAAGAATTATGGACAGATTTCAATGCTCGGAGGAGGAAGCCACCGCCAGAATTCTAACAGCTTGGGACAACATGACGCGAGTCTTAATGGAACAACCCCAACAGCCTCCGCCTCACCCGCAACCGCCTGCAACCCCCCCTTCCCCTCCCCGAAACGACGACCCGCAACCCCCTACCAGGAAGAAGATCGCCTTTCCCGACTTTGACCTCAACGCAGTGATACCAAGTCAGGTTCCTCACGGCCCAAGTCAATATGCAATAGGAAAGATAGAAGCCATGGAATACGTCGAGCTGTGGTATTTCACCAGGGAGGGCTGCAGAGAGGCAAGAAAAACTACCCCAATAGCCGCAGACACCTACAGCCCTCCCAACACTGACTCAGGCCTCGCGCTCCAACCGATCAAGGCCACCAAAGCCTCGCCAAACGCAGTCGACGACGAGCACCTATCCTGGGAGCAGATCATGACAGCGCGACACAACATAATCGCCACGGCGAGCCGAGCCGGGTGGCAAGACAAGCACGTTCGTTCTCTTGCCGAACTGTACATCGTATTGGAAAGCCGCGGGGCGACAGGGTCTAGCACACGGGCCCTCATCCTCTATCAGGCAGTTGTACGACGCCAATGGCATGCTGCAATGAGAGGAAGAGGGATTCCATTCAACGTAGCCAAAATCAATGAAGAACTACTCGACAGGCTCAATGACCAAATTCGAGACCGAGATCTAGAGGAAACGCGCAGACAGGCAAGTAGAGATTTTCAACTAAACGGCTCGAACCAGAGTTAATCAAACATTTTCCCCTACCTCACCACACTTGCTACATATCATACACACCCCCTGCGATACAACGCGTCAAACCTTGCAACGCCCCTCCCCATGCAATGTCCCCGCCTACTGTGACACTATGTGCGTGGTGTCACCCTCACAGGTGGAAATCCTATCACGTAGGTACGCGACTGGGTCACAGACCGGCTTCAGGGATAGGGAACGAACTCGGAGACGGGAACAATCTCCGGGCCGACTAAGATCCTCCAGATCAAGGTCCCCAAGAGATCAATCTCCAGACCGACGCTTTCGGAACCAAAGCCTCGGGAGAGAGGCGCGCCTCTTCTCCGCTCCCTCTATTTTCTCCGGCAGGAAAAAACACCAAATATGAAGGGGCCAGGCTCCCAACCTCGGGACGGACAACGCAAGGCGAGATGCTCCGGAACAGAGGATGGGAATATCGTCGACGTGAACGGTCGCACCCTGTGCAGCAACTGGAATCAGACAATCGGGTGTAAAGACAAATCCGCCCGCCACATCTACGAACGTTCTGGCTGCGGAGAGTACTTCTCACGGTACGCAAAACGCAGCCTCGCAGATCACTGACGCCACTCGTCGTTCATCAACGGGAAGACTCACTTCGCTCCGCCAAATCTACTTGCCAAATATCCCCTGATACCCAAGTTTATACGACACGGTGCACAGGCCGGCATCACACCCATGCTCCGTTCTTTCACCTCACTTAATAACCCATCTACTGAATCGCTATCAGACGCATTTAATGATATAATACAATCCAAATTTAATCAGGGCAGATGCCTTAACCCCCTCTCAAAAGAGGAACTCGAACGCGAGATAGAACCATTCCAGTCTTCTCTCCAGCTTCATCTCGGCGCCCGTGGCAACATATGGGGGCAGCACGATCAAGAACTACATATACGGCGTCAGAGCTTGGCACGTCGTACACGGAGCCCCATCCAAGGACCATGACGAGGTCGAAACGTTCATAAGTTGTATGGGTTTGACCCCGCCATTCACGTCAAAGCCTCTGACGTAGAATACGGTGTACGAGACCGGGGCGACCTCGGGGAGGCGGTCATCCTCATCCCTTGGGCAAAAGTCGCCAAAGAGAGGCAAGAGGATCTTTTGGGTAAAACAAGTGGGAATCACTGACCCCAAGTCACGTTAGAGAACCATCTCAAAGAGGACCATCTCAAAGTCAACCATCTCAAAGAGGACCATCTCAAAGTCAACCATCCCCTACCCAATTGTCGCCTTTTTACCCACAAACACAAAGACGGACCATGCCCAATGACAAGATCGACCCCCATCGTCCGAATCAACAAAATCGTCCCAGAAAAACAGCTTCCAAAGTTACTCGGTCACGGAATCCGCATCGGCCCCACTTTGGAGCACCTGCTATGAGGGGTTCCCTTTGATATCGTCAAAGCCAAAGGGTGGTGGCAACAAGCGAAACCTTCAAAGGCTATCTCAGAAAGCACACGCAGATAATGGCTCCGTACATGCAAGCAACACCGGTGTACGAAACCTGCGTGAGATATGCAATGCCGCCAATTCACTGAGGCGAATAACCGAGATCTGCACGGCTGAAATCTGGGTATCGAGTCGTAGCCGACTCAATCATGCGTCGCTAGATCTCCTGACCTGCGGGTAACGCAGCTGTCCTTTCATCCGAATCTCATGTTCCTCGGCCTGGGAGCTCTCCGGGCTTTCGTCCAGTACATAGACTCTTCGCTACATCTCAGATATAGTCAGCCAAACACATACATTTCCTCGCCCTCAATATCTAAGGGGGTCCGAGAGTGATCGCAAAGACTGAGATACCAGGAATGAGTTGACCGCCGTGGACGGATCCCGTTCGGACGGAAATTGATCT
>Ga0307517_10014473_pt1 | contig 10594 bp, 6 predicted proteins | sample 23_EM_MG_FD_194515 | JGI IMG/M metagenome (GOLD analysis project Ga0307517, IMG submission 194515) | Populus trichocarpa ectomycorrhiza microbial communities from riparian zone in the Pacific Northwest, United States - 23_EM | ecosystem: Host-associated > Plants > Roots > Unclassified | place...
AAATATGATTTGATATTATATTTTTCAACAAATCATTTGGCAAAGGGTAGCACAATCAATTTGATATATATATATATATATATATATATATATATATATATATATATATATATATATATAGAGAGAGAGAGAGAGAGAGAGAGAGAGAGAGAGAGAGAGAGAGAGAGAGAGAGAGAGAGAGAGAGAACAATTAAGATGAGAGTGACCACATGAACTCATAAATTGTGAATAATTTGATTACAAATTAGTAAAAATACAGAAACAAAAGCAAGTCTTGTATATATACCATGATGAACAGCAAGCTGCCAGCACTTATAGCTAGCACACAACACCCTCTTTATACATATGTAACACTGTAATTAACATTATTTTGTGTACAAAGGGAATTACCAAAGCTCATGAAAGGAAGATTGGTAAGAGATCATGAAAATGAGGAAAACAAGCAAAAGAGCAACACCCCATGGAGACCCTCCAGCTCTATGAAGCGAATCCCTCTCAGGAAATGGCAAGAAAACTGGGAAACAACTAGACAAGCAGTGAACAAGGAGGAGTAAAACTACAGGAGAAAGCATGAGGAACAGTTTCACTTGGTTAATCAAGTCCTCAAACTTGTCCGCATAGTTTATGTACCATGAGAGACATAGAATGGAAAAGAGGATGGAGATAAAAAAGAAGAGGTGGATTGGCATGGAGAAGTAGGAAATATAGTCTAAGAAGGAGTGGTTATTGTAGCTCCTAGCCATGGTTGGAGAATATGGCTTTTTTTTTGTATGTGGATTTATTATGTGGGAAAGACGTGACTTGAGAGATCGATGTTCAATTCTTGAAGTGTATTTTGCTAGAGTGAGCTGGTTTAATTTTGCTTCAGGAAGAAAGTTGATAGACGTGACTATGGTTTTTATAATAGGGAGGAGATGGCGGATAATTATGCAAATTAAGACAAGAGCATGCATAACACTCACTCTTGGAATTGATTAGCAATTCTATTTGTAGTTAATACTTTACTAAAAGGTCATCAGCAACCATGGAAAGGGGAAAAAAATGGGGGGATGTGTAGCTTTTTACTTGGATTACAGGGATACTTCCCCTTTCTGCCTAACCATGAAGATCATCCCAAGAAAAGTGTGTATTTTTTTTACGGGTAAGATTTTTTTGTGTTTGGTATTATGATATATAATAATTTTTTTATTTTATTTTTAATATTAACATATTAAAAACATAAAAAATATTTTTAAAAATCAAATGTATTTTAAAATGTATCAAAACACAATTTAAAATATAAAAACAAACCGCCGCTTAATCTTAAAGATTAGAAAGTAGTACCTACAGCCGACCATGGACCATAACATGGGTTGATGAGAAGAATAATGAAGCAAAAGCATAGAATTAATTTAGTGAAAAAAATATGGTAGGGTCATATTATTGGGAAAGTTGTGTCTAGCTAGCTAGCCATGGTGGTCCACATCAGCTTTGCTAGCTTTATCTATTTACTTTGAGTTCTTTAAAGCCATTGCAAGGAAAGGGATGTGGATATGTATTCCTGGTTTTTGAACTATATATTAAAGCTATTTGTTTGTTAATTTGTTGGGTACAAATAATGGGATGCCGTATGCTTGAGGGATTAGGATATTTCTCACATGCATGCTCGCTCTCCTTTCGAGTATAGTATTAAACCCATAATTAAACTCCTGATTATTGATCCACTTTCGGCATCATCAACACGATCAATGAAGTGATGATTATATACATTTTACACGACATTTATTCCCATTTGCAAGCATGTACCAATATGATCTTTGATGGTCCACATGGGGTTTCCTTTTCCCAAAAATGGCCCAAACTCTAATGAAATTCCTTAGCCAATTTATAACTACGAACTTTCAAGATGAAGGAGAGGGAATGTGGTGATTATTTCATCCATTTTGTAAGAATTCTACATGCCAATGATCTTAAGCAATGATTAGCATCTCATTACATTGAAGATGATCTGCTAATTATGATCGAATTATTCAACTTTCTTGAAGATGGATCCTCGAATCAAAACTCAAACATGCTTGATGATTGTTCTTTGTGCTGCACCCGAGATCATATATATTACTAGGAGAAGAGAGCATAGAGAAAAACAAATGTTTGGAAAGCTCAAGGTTGCTATGATTACATAGATCATGGACCGGCTGCTACTTTGCCATAACTGGGAATCTATTGTACATCCATAACCTTTATAAAAGAAACATAAGTAAAGTGATTTAATATGCATTTGGTATTAAGGTCCAATTATATTTTGATTTTTTTTAATTTTTAATTATTTTTTAATGTTTTTAAATCATTTTAATATACTAATATTAAAAATATATTTTTTAAAAATTTAATTTTAATAAATTTTTAGATAAAAAAATACTTTAATAAAAAACTTGAAGCTCACATAAATACAAATTAATCTGGGAGTCCAAGTCTTGGATCCAATAAGATTGGATCCAACCTGAACCTGAGAAATAGGTAGAATTGAGGCCCATAATGTGAGGCCCAGACCAGGCTCATGATGTTAATTGCAATGTCAATTGAGTGAATCCGAGGTGTTATTCATACTGCCACGTGTTTCCCACTTCCCCATAATTCAGGTTATGTCTGCCAACAAAATGACGTCATTTTCCCAGTAACAATCCACTTTAACTCTCCAGACCGAGCGTGTCGGTGAAAACATGCAAGTTGCAGGTTTTAAAAACCCTATGTCAACGTCGTTCGCCGCCGCGTCTTTGTTAAAAATTTAGTTTTTTTTTTTAAAAAGCAACATAATTTGATTTTTTATATTTTTTTAATCATTTTATATACTTACTAATATTAAAAATAGATTTTAAAAAATAAAATAAAAAAATATTTTAATACATTTTATATATAAAAATACTTTAAAAAATAACTATCCTGCAATACTAAACACTACCAAAACATAAATAATAATATCATTCATAAGTCTATGATTATAAATGGTAATTTGACTTAAATACAGAAAATATTTTTTAAAATATAATTAAAAAAAGGTTAAAATATATATCTAATTTTTATATTTTGAATAACTCTGACATAAAATCTATAAAAACAAATTTGATAATTTTTATTTATATATATATATATATATGTTTTTACTAGAGCATTGGTGTTGTATTGCCAAACAAATATCAGTAGTATTTAATTTTTATTACAATTATATAACCAACACATTACATGTGTTGATGGATCTCATTAGCATGCACGGATCATATCTAGCTAGACAGAATAATATTGAATCAATACTGATTTTTTTTTAATTTTTTTTTGTCTTTTAATAATTCTCAAAGGAAAGTGTAAAAACACTTCAAGTACCGATTGACAGTGACAATTAATTCTCCCCACCAACATGGAAGTAATGATCAAAATTAAGTGGTCACCATTATTGGAAATAGATAATAGCACCTCATAAATTAAAGCAAATAGTTGAATAAAAACCAAGAAAAAGAGGTAAAAAAGGACGACCATCAATAATGAAAAACGTAGACATTATACTCAACTGTAGCGTCTCCTGTGGCCATGTCGAGCTTGTGAGTTCTCGCCTGAACATAACCTCTAGCAAACCGGAAAAGTCCGCTTCCTCCGATCACCGGCATCTCTCTCACCGTCGAGAACACTGCGTTCTTCCCTAGAACAGTAATAGTGCTACCATTATACTTACCTTCAATAAAAGCAAAGTTCATGGCCATCAATAACCCAATATCTTGTTGCGACGCTTGTGCATACAACCCTTGTGCCCTTCCTACCAACTTTGAGCTCATTTCAGGCCCTAAGGTTAATGGGTTATCGATCATTCTCACTAACCCAAAAGCTGTTCTTGACGTGTTCGATGGTGGTGGCACAACTTGGACGGCGCTGGGGTTCTGGCCAGTAAGGATGTCATGCCAATATAACTTGAAGTGGCTTAGCTTTTCTTTCTTGAGCCCTAGTAGCTTCCTGTCCAAACTTCTCACAAATTCATGATCCTGGTCTCCAGTGACCAAGATTGTGGCAAAGGAGGAGAGGAGTAAGAGAGTGATGAATTTGGAAGCAAGGATGGGAACTGATCTAGCCATGGAGTAAATTATGGGAATTGAAAAACTTGGGAAAATATCTTAGTGGGGTGATGTTGGAGTAGCTGGTGTATGCCTAAAACTTGTATATATAGTGAATTCTGCATAAATTCTTCTAGAACTGTTGATCTACTATTATGCAACTCTTTTTTTTTTCCTTCCTGTCACTGTAGTTACCAACCACAAACTTTTCGTGACTGACTTCCACTGCCATATTGATGTCTTGATGATGTTAAGAAAAAAAAAAACAGAGAGGAAAAAAGTGGATTAGTTTTTTTAAGAATGACGTCAAATTAAGGTTATGATTGCTTGGTTCTATACATGTTACTGTTTGTATTTTATTTCAGTAATTTTGATTTAAAAATATTTTTTTAATTTTTTTTATATTCTTAAAGTACCATAAGTACCACAAAAACTATTACAATACACGTGAAATCCTACCATTATAATTCTAAATCATACCCTAAATAATGATTTTTGTCAATTCTAATGGGTTTGTTAAGTATATATATACTCTGGTTTATTGTAGTGTGAAACATTGAAACTGGTGCCAGCAATTGTTTGATTTGGTAAAAACTTTCGATCTCACCCCGGCCCTTTGTCTATATTTATGGCTCTATATATTCCAAGTTTTGGCATAACAACAAAGGTGTAGAGATGGATTTTTCTCAAAATCATGTGGAAATATGGTAACATATCAGTGCTAGATTTGGAAAAGTCCACCACCGATCTAGGTTATATATCTCAGTCATTTCATGATTGTTTGGAAGCATAGATTTTAAAAATATATTTTATTTTTAAAAAATTATTTTCATGTATCACGTACCGTAATAACAATCAAGTCTATAAAAAAACATTCTCATCAAATTTATTTTATTGTTGTCACATTTCATTAATTCAACTCAGTTGAACTCGTGAATTGCAAACAAATCATGATATCTTTGTATTGTAGGTCAAATTCATCATGGTTTGTTTACAATTTAATACAATCAGATTGACTTAACAAAAATGTAATGGTATTGAGGGGCTCGTTTGTTGGACCAAACATTTCCATGTCCGTGCTAAAATATTCAAAAGGGTCTGATGATTCCATTGTCGAAGTGGGGGGGCAAGACGTTCCAGCCAGTTGGGACCCACCGGCCAGCCCTTCACGTCTGGCAATCGGGGCCGGAGTAACATGTTGATTTCTCATACAAGTCTTGCAATTGACGTTAGAATGTGTTCAAACCTTCTTGCTGTCTTTCTGGAGAATTGTCCATGCTCAAGTTAATTTATACCACTGCTGCATTTCTATTGGTAATTGTCCTTGTGTCTTTAGCTGTTTTAGCCAATCAGTACGTTATGGTTGGTGGCGTACAGTGAATTTTGTGGCCTTTGATCATACGGTGCCTTTTCTAGTCTTTTGAACCCAGGCCGAGGACTCGGTGCATTAAAGCTCAAGCAACTTCCTGGGATGTGGGGTTGGACATCATCATATCACTTTCTGACGTGTTCTTTTTAACCCCTTTTTTTTTCCCATAATGATATGATATTCTAATGCAGAGCTTGCATGAGATTCTTGAGATTATTTTTTGAAGTAATTTTTTATTTGAATGTATGTTAAAATATTTTTATTTTTATATTTTTTGATGGTAGGATGTAAAAATGATAAAAAAAAGTAATTTGAAGTTTTTTTAAAAAAATTTTAAAATTTTAAAAAACACGATTGGTTCATAATGCCAAATAATTTTGTAGTTTCGTGTGACAATCTTAGTGTGTGTTTGGTATGTTGTGCTTTTTATAAGTGTTTTTTTACAGTTTTTTATATCAACATATCAAAATTATAAAAAAAACACTAAAAAAAATAAATTTAATTCTTTTTCAAAGCAAATACACTTTTGAAAAGCATTAAAAAACAAAAGCTACCGCATTTCCAGACAGTAATAAATATAAATCATGCTTTCAACTTTTTTAAATAAAAATAGTCATTTAATATAGTATTAAAGATTTAATGATCAAATAATCAAAAGTTCAAATATTTTTTTAAAAAATTTATGTAAATTTTAACTTGAAAGAATATGTTAAAGAGTGATATAAATTATACTTTGAAAATTTACTTAATAACTTAAATTTTTAGATTAAAATGATGTTTTTAACAAACAAGACTATTTTTTTAATCAAACTTAATATGATTTTTTATATTTGAATTTATAAATTCATGAAAAAATTACTCTTTATTATTTTGATTTAAATTTGAAGCTAGAATGATAGCCCATAAAGTAAGTCCAACCAGATCTCAAATTATGACATAATCTGAAGCTGCAAGTGTTCTAACCAGTCATCCTTGCAGGGCTGGCTGAGAAGGCTTTGAACCAAAGCCTACGCAAACTTGATGATGAAGTTATTGCTGAAACTCTACAACTCAATATTCTATCATTTCCCCTTTCCTTTTGCTGTGCTGTTTTACTCATGGAAGCAATCACGGAAGCTAGGAATACCATAACCTTGAAAGGGCTACTGCCCAGCTTCATGGAAGACAGAAGATTAGGAATGTAGATCCATCAAATTCTTGAATTTTCTTTTTATTTCCATCATTTTCAATAAGGCCTTTTCTTTTCTTCTAATTTAGAAGAACATTACTTATTTTTTACTCTCTCCTCCATCTTTCTAATCACTTGAAATTTCAGTGGCTGCCTACACAGACTTCTGCTATTTTTTCCAAGGGCCTGACTAGTTTTTTTTATTTGTTTATTTATTTATTTATTCCACACTTCTCAAGAACTTTGTACATGACCCAATTGCCAGAAAATTCAACCACTTCACAGCTTGATTCGGTATCGTATACTCCTTTATTATACGTAGGCAATGGACTAAATGTCAAGAATGATTACACCACTTTCAACTGGCTGCAGGAGAGTGGGAATCTCAAACCGATCGTGGGATCTTACGCAAGATTGCTAGTGCAGTAGGTCCAGCAAATCTAATCTTTATAGCGATGAAGAAGGGCACAAACAAAATCCAAGGAAAATAACCCCTTCTTCCCCTTGAAGATGAATTGAGCTCGGACATTGCTCACTGTTTGTGGAAGGCCCGGAGGGTACATGACTGAAACCACTGGGTCCAATATGGTCGGAGCTCACAGAAGCAGGGTTACAGAGCGTTTGCCTTTCATGTCAGGCCTACCAATTTCTTTACTGTATTGGGATATGTTACAACTCATCTAGATTCTCTCTTGTTTAAAAATGATTGATAAGATTAGTAATGGCAAGGCAATTTACAAAAGCGAAAGCACTTGCCTTGTTTCCATATTTTGGTACTCCTTGTCAAGACGCCGCTTACCAACTTATACATATACACTCTTCCAATTTGTCAAAGTCGTATTAATTAATAGCAAGGAAACTATCTTGCCATGATTAATTTGTCTTGTGAGGGAATTTTAAGAGTTGTGCTATTTGTTAATGATTTAGACTTTAATTAGGCTGCCTGCCATCTATTAATTATTCTGACAAATATTTCATTCTATTAATTCTGCCATCAATTGGGAATTTTTCTTCTTGTGATGCTGATCCACAAAACCCTTGAGCCCTTCCTACCATGCAATTTCTCCAAGAGTTGCTGATGAGTTGTTTGAGCTCTTCACTACGGCCATGACTGAGGGGTTCGAGCCACTATAAATATCATGTCAATAAACACGAAAATGGGTTAGCTTTTCTTTCTTGTACCCATGTAGCTTCCGGTCTAGGCTCTTACAAAACCTTGATTTTATTTCTTTTGTAGCGTGAATAATGGAAAAGGAAGAAAAAAGGGTGAGAACGGTGAATTTGAAACCATATGTTGGGGAAATTCTAGCCATGGAAATCGGTGCTTTGTTCAATAGCGTGGTGCAATTTTTATATATGGGACCTTAAGAGTGGGCAAAACTTGCCTAACTGTGCAATTTTGGAAGTCAATTTCGGTAATCTTAATTTTCTCATTAAGAAATTACGACTTCATGACCATGACGATTATGTTGAGAAACAGGGTTAAATTAGCAAACACCGTCTCTGACTTTGCCTTCCATTAGTTGACTTCCAAAATGCACATATTTTAATTAAGGATTGCTTTAATAAATAATTGTTCCATGATACAATTAAAGGAAACCGAATAAATATAAAAATTAATTCTACTCCTATGTAAAAGCACTTGTTTTTTGAGTACTATTTGTTAAGAAAAACAATGATAATCTTGTTTGATTTTATTTAAATAATACTTATGGACCATATGTCAACATTAGTGGGTGGGTGATGCCTTATGGACTGAAGACAGTAAGCCCTTTCTCCTTAACAATTTAGCCTTTATTTATGTCAGGGACCATCCATTCTCTCAAGACCCAGCATCACTAGGCCGCTTCCTGACTTAGCACACCCATATGGAAGGTTACAATGGACCAGCTGTGATGGCCTCTCTTGAAACATTTTTATTTTGTATTTGACACCAGCCATACGGTGGTTTCTTCCGAAGGAAAAAAATCCCATTAAAATGGTGCACGAACAAGTTTTTGTACTTTGATTTCAAACCCTTACTTCAACAACAAGTCTTCTCTCATTGATTTGCTTTATATCTTCAAATATGAACACCAAGTTTGAAGCTGTGTATCTTCAATCCCTTGAGCATCCAAATCGACTACATTCCAAGTGAAATATCGTCCAATTCGAGAGGAAAAATCTATAATACAAAAGCAAGCTTTTCACTTCACCAGCAAGATGAGGGGTTACCATGACCTCGATCCCTCCTCTTGTAACATACAAGTTTTTAAGCTCAGATTCTATAAAGAAGTTATCTGAATCAATGGCCTCTTGCAAGTACGAAAAGAACTTATTATCACCAGATCAGAGACCCATTAGTGAGCTGGTTTGATATTTGATCTCGTGTGATCATGAAACTTATTTTGTAGCTCACTTGATGATGTAACTAGTAAGCCATCGTCATTCTCAAGACAGAAAAAGAAGAAGCTAGGCCTCATGTGCTGTTTATATTTTCATGAAAGTTAGTCTCCTGCTCCATCTTTTTAATTCCTTGCAGCTAGCTGCATGTACATTATACATGCATATATATATAATGATAGGCCAAGGACAACAAATTGTACACAAAATTAAGCTGGGCAAAGGGTAATGATGGAGATTTTTGTGCAAGTAAGAGGGGGAAAATGATTTAGGAAGCTGCTAGGAAGCTGCAGCTAATCAGTTAGCTTATTAAGGAATGAGCACTTGTGGACTTGTTGAACAGTTTGTTCTTGCAATTACAATATGTAAAGGAATATGATGAGGAGAAGATTTATTAGCACTAAGGTAAGGTTCTGGTGAGAGAAGTCAAGAGGGAGTACTTTGCTTTCACATATTTGCTCTTTGAAATATTCTATGTTACTTTATACAATTGGTTGAAGGCAGGAGCTAGCATGCGTTTTAGGGATTGCTAAGCTCTTTAATTTCTTCAATTTAGACTACAAATATATTGGAAAAATCTAAGGTTAAAATATAAAAGAGAATCCACACAAAATTATAAAATTACCCAACCTTTCATACTCACAAACCTCTGAGCAACTCAAAGAGAACTCAGTCCCTCTTATGACCACACGGCTGACTTGGTTACTGCACCAAGATTTAATGCTTGTTTAATTTCCTTTAAGACTTCCCTAGTAACAATAAATATTCAAGTCTGTTAGGTGGCCTGCAAGAAGTTCCTGCTCGCTAGCCCTCATCAAAGCAATCAAGTTGCTTGGTGTTTGTCGTAATTTTTGTTTTTTTATTTTAGGAGTTTTTTTAAAATATATTAAATTAATATTTTTAGTGTTTTTTTTATAATTTTAATATATTAATGTTAAAAAAAATAAAATTATTGTCATATATTTTCAAATAAAAAACTATTTTAAAAAACTTCAACTACAATTCTAAAAACTCAAGATATAATACCTTAAGTGCCCTATATTATTATACATGCCACTAAACCCGTCAAGTACTCACGGTCATATGATATTAAGCCAATATTCAACAAAATATTTTTTTTTATAGAACCTTTTAAATTTATAAAATACCTTTAATTCTAAAATCTAGATTAAAATTCAAGTTCTTTATGCTTTAAATTAAATATAATAATTGATTTTTTTCTTTTCAAAATATTTTAATTTTATAACTCATGAATCATATTGCTTTATTTCATTTCCGTAATTTATTCTCAACCTTATATATATATATATATATATTTTTATTAACGTAAGTGTTCGGGTTAGCTTGTGCGCATCTCGACTAATCTCACGGACCTTGAAGTTAACGATCATGTAAGCCTCCAGTGACCATCATATTAGCAACCATATGGCTCGAACCTGAGATCACAGGGAGAATAAACCCCTTAAACCTTATATATTACTTTGTAAATGGGATGATTGCTCTATCTTATTTCTCCTTCACTTCCAGCGTATTTTTTTGAAGTTTATCAAGCAATTTAATTAATTAAACTTTAGGATGTAATGAATTTTTTGAGGTTTT
>Ga0307517_10014474_pt1 | contig 10593 bp, 5 predicted proteins | sample 23_EM_MG_FD_194515 | JGI IMG/M metagenome (GOLD analysis project Ga0307517, IMG submission 194515) | Populus trichocarpa ectomycorrhiza microbial communities from riparian zone in the Pacific Northwest, United States - 23_EM | ecosystem: Host-associated > Plants > Roots > Unclassified | place...
TAAGATTATATACAAAGAAAAAGATTGCATGCGTTTTCCATTTCAGAATATTAAATTAGATACAAAGAAAGACCAAATTAAATACAAAATTTATGAGAAAGGTATTTGGTATTAACGTTCCAGCAGTGTAATAGAACTGAGTTCATGCGTTTTCCATTTCCCATTTGAACTTAAAGAGAGAAAAAAGATTGCACCTTAGCTCTGGAGAGACAATTATTCGAGAAGGAGCGAATGGCCACAATTAGTCCGGTATAAGTCTTCTGGTTCTATGTGATATAATCTTTACGGGGAGGTTAAGAATTCTCTAAAATTCATTGATAATTCTTTTCCAGATTCCAGGGGGGGCTCCTTCTCTTTTTTGTCGATTGAGCCGCTTCGGTTGGGAAGTCAGGTTGTAGGAGCAGCAGTGCAGTATGCAAGAGCAAGACAGCAACAAAGAAGAGGGAAGATTGGAGGGGGAGTTCGTGAAAGACAAGATGCCGATTGTAATTGTTTTGGTTGGGAACTTGAGAGTTGAGTCTGCGAGGAAGAGAAATTAGGGATTTGGTTTTTAGTTTAGACTTTAGAGAAAAAGAGCATTTATACGTGAGTCGGTGGGTGTAATGTGTAGTGTGTAGTTAATGAAAATGAACCGGGTTCAACTTTGAGTCTTTGACTTTGACTCGGTGGCTTTAACCCGAAACGGAACACATTGAATTCGGCCGGAACGTTCCAGCCAGAATTTGATCGGAAAATCCGGATCAGGCCGAGATTTTAAGCGAGGTGAAAATTTTTCCGTTTTGTTTCGTTTTTTGAACTGGTACGAGATGTTTCGGGCATTCCGGCCGAAACGGAATGGAATTGACAACTTTGGTCACAAGTCTTGGTAGTCTGTTGGTACATAGATGCGAGTGTCTACATAGTTATAGCACCATTACTCGCATTGTGGATTTGGGACTATTCTTTTGCATTGCAGAATAGGTGTTGGTGTGTGAACCATAGGTAATAAATCTGGATTGGCCTGGCGGGTCAACCCGGGATCTGGTCGGCTTGGTGGTTGGACCAGTCAAGGTAAGACAAAAGATCGGTTAGTGTAAAAACCTGGTAAAACCTAGTTGATCCGGTGGGTCGACCCATGACCCGGGCGAACCCGGACAATATCTTTTTTTTTTCAAATGTGGTTTTTCTCCTAGACCCCTCTTTTTTCATATTTTTAGTTGGTTATCCTTTTCAAAGTTCACTATAAATACTAGAAGAATGTTTTATTTTTTAATGTGGGATTTGAAATCCTTTAGTATATATATTTTATATTCCCAAGAAAAAAATTATTTTTTTAATGTGAGATTTGAAGCCCTTTAGTATATATGTTCTTTGTTCACAAGAAAAAAATTATGTTTTTTCAATATGAGATAAAAAAAACTTTTTGATTTAAATACTTCAACTTAAAATGATAACATAATATCTTTTCAATGTGAGATTTGAAACCCTTTAGTATATACACTCTATATTCACAAGCAAAAAAAAAATTTAATATGAGATTTAAAGCCCTTTATTATATATATTTTATGTTCCCAAGAAAAAAATTATGTTTTCAATGTGGGATTTGAAGCTCTTTAGTATATATACTCTATGTTCACAAGAAAAAAATTATGTTTATTTAATGTGGGATGAAAAAAATTTTTGGTTTAAATACTTCAACTTAAAAGGATAACATAATATCTTTTCAATGTGATATAAATTTTTTTTGATATATTCTTTTAAACTTCATTATTTACAACATATATAGTCTATATTTACATGAATTGTTTCTTAATTTTTTCATGTGAAATATTAAAATTTCAAATATTTTTTTTTAATTTTTCCAGGTTGACCCGTGTAACCTATGACCTGGCTCCTTGACCGGGTCAACTCCTAGATTGGGTTTGATAACTATGGTGTGAATGTGATGCCTTTGAAGACAGTATAAACAATGTTTATCAATACAAGTTACTTGGCTGTCTCTTTTTTCGTTTAAGTGATTTGCCCTTGATTGTTGTTATGAATGTTACTAGGGTGTTCACAATCCTATTTGGTCTAGTTTGGCCTAAAAAAATCCAACCGAATTGGGAAATGATATTTCTTGAAAATATGACCCGAACCGAATTGAAAACCAGTTCGGTTCGATCAAGTTTGGTTTTTTGACATTAAAAATCATAAAACTAAAAAGTGCTTATGAAGTTTTGTTATTTTTAATTTCAGATTTGAAAATGAAAATAATTCCATCCATTTATATCAATTTTTCCATTAGTTGCCTTTAAATTCATTATTGGTTCAACTTTCAGTTTATGTAAATAGAATACATGAATTTTAGTCTTCTTCATTTTAATAAACTAACTTTTTTATTATTTTAATAAAATGACTAATTTTTCATTTTTCAATATGATTTTCTTTTAGTAAGAAAGCACCTTCTAAAATAAGTTGTGTTTGTATGATATAAATGAAAATAATTTTTTTTTTAAGATGTAAACTCTTTTTGTACTATTTAAATATTTATTATTTTAATTAAATAAATGAATATCATATGATTGCAGTATAAATGAAAAAACTTACAAATATTTTTATATATAGAATTTGATTGACACAATTGAAAAAGTTGGCATATATAAAAAATAAAATTCGAAGTTCAATTGAGAAAAACTAAAATTTGGTGCCCCAACATTGCATTTTTTTTCTTAAGTAAATATCTAAAGTATACATCATAAAAAACAGAGCAATTAATAGAGTGAAAATTTTGAAAAAAAAATGGTGTGATCAAATAAATAAAAAACAAACTATAATTCATATACTATATCACACTCGATGAACTAATATGATAGATAAAGGGTAAATTTTTTTAAAACAATTATCATATAGTTTTATGGTAACTAAAAAACACTAACTAATCTTTAAAAATTCTTGGGTAAGGAACTAATTATACCAAATGTAAAATACAAATCTCCTTATGACATCCTACTTAAGATAAGCTTCTTCGAGTTTGTTTTAAATGATGAAAATACTTATTATGCTTACATGCTAAAAGTTTGTTCAAACTAGTCACGTGTGTTTGTTATTTAAGGTAAAAGATTTTTGGTCTTAGACAATAATTTGACCTAGACGCTCAATCCTTACTCTTGAAATATAAGTATTGGATATGAGAGGATAATAATAGTTGATTAAGCTTTTCTCCATTCTATTTAATCATGTCCAAAATATGTACAAATGTCGTTACTCCTTATTGACGGGCTCTATAGGGTCATGTTGACACAACCCAGGTCTACTCATAATAATAGTGTATCTATTCTGAAACCTGAAAGTTTCTAAACAAACATTGGTAAATTTTAAACAATAATATTTACAAACAGAGATTAAAAGAATATTTACATGATATGTTTATTTTAAAAAAAATATATTGAAAAAATTAAGGGTAAAAAATGATTATGATAGCCACCACTCAACCTCTTTAGAATACTTTTTTCTCTAACTTTGTATAATAAATTTGTAAAGAAAAGAATGTTTTTTTTATGCAAACCTCGTGGATATAAAAATTCAAAAACTCACAGTCAAATAAACATTTATACCAAAATTGTTGCACATATAAGAATGAAATAACCTAAGATAGTATAATTCCCTAACTTAAATAGTCTTATAGTTGAAATTATATTTTAGAAAGGCTAGGATAACAATTAACACCCCTTAGAAATCTCATCTAAACTAGGAGAATCAAATTTGAAATTGATGTCCCTTTGTTTCCTTAATTGGTAAGGACAGTTTAATTTTAGCTTTAAATAATCTTCTCTAAGTAAAGAAGATTGTTGCCCTCGTTAATCTTCCTTATAGGACTAGAGAACTCTTCAAAATAAGTTATTGAATATTCTTGTATTATTAGAAAAAAAATCATTTCCAAATAAGAATTCATAAGTTAAAAGACAACATATAACAAAACTCGTACAACACTTTTTAACATGTATTGTGATACCTTTATGAAATTCAATTGACCTATAACAACTTAATTACTGGGACAACACACCAATTGTAATATAGAAAAAAACATAGTTAATTCTTTAAAAAGAAAACGAATTTATACAGAAATCTATCGAAATTTCTACCGAAATTTTAGCAGAGTTTTCCCTATACCGGGAAGTCCCAAGTTATCGATAACAACCTATTACACTTCTATTAATTATTATCTAATCATGATCCAATCATCCTAAGTCTCAATTCCAACAATCCACATCAACACAATCACAATTTTCTCAAACATTAATATAATATAAATGAAGTATTAAATGACACTAAATAAATAAACAGACTTACATGTAAAATATAAATACATTAAAATATAAATTAAGTTAATACATTCAATTTAAAATATATTAATACAATTTAAGTCACAACAGTTTCTTAAGATACAAAATACATAAACATTCAATTTAAACTAGATAACAAAAGGATAGAAAGATCTAATATTCACTCCTGACATGAGTGTGACGGACCTGAAATAAATATAACATTGGATAATAAATATCATGGAAAAACAATATTAACATTGGTAATTAAGTAATTTATTCAAGACTAAAATTCATTCATACTTCTTAGAACTCCCCACTTGGTCCTTTTAGGATTTCTTTCTCATGAATTCACTAACATTTTTCCATTCCAGTATCAATTTCTTACCAACATCATATATTAATACCAAAGAAAAATTTCTTCAAGAAAGTGCCAATGCCAATTTATTGGTATCATTAATTATTCTTCACTTGATAGCTAATCAAATCTTTTCTTTTCTAAGAATCTTTGGATGGTAATGTCAATACTAATAAATCTTATTAGTATCATTAGTCTTCCATACCGAGACTGACCAATCAAGTTTGTCATGAATGCTGATATCAATGTAACCCATTGATACCATTAATTATTCCTATACCAAATAGTTAATCAAGTTCCAACAATACCTTAAAATATCCTCGGAATTGCTAATGTCAAGGATCCTTGACATCATTAATCTCCATACCAAGAATAGAAAATCAAGTTTTCGTGGAAATGCCGATATCAATGTAGCCCATCGATATCATTAACTATTCTTAACCTGAATAGTTAATCAAGTTCAATATCCTCCATGTTCCATAGTGATCATGCCAAAGTTAACAAACTCTACTAACATTATTAGTCTCTCGTACTTAGGACCAACTAATCAAATCCAAAAAAATACTGATATCAATGGAACATTATCCATTCCTAATCGGGATAGTTAATCAAGTCTGTTTCCATTTCCCAGCCGTTTCATTAGGTGTTTTCTCTTTTTGGAAGCATATGTATATATAATCCAAAAATTAAAAAAAAACCATAATTACATACATTTTAAAAGGATATAGGTATAGAACATCTACCTATTATAGAAGCTTGACTCGCGCTCCCCTACTGTTGTTGTGCAGCTCCTGTGGTCCCTCTTGTATTCACAAGTATTCCACATTATTTCCTATTAAAGTTACATTTCTCATAATAACAATAATAATAACAAATGTTGACCTCCCTTCAACAAATTTTTCTTAACATTTGTGTTTCCCATTACATCCTTTAAGATTTGTTCTTTATTTAATCATAGCTAATATTATAAATTTCAGTTTCGAACACGGCTTATTTTATTTGAACGCTAAGACACAACACTACACATTTTTTGAGGGAAAGAAACCTAATTCTGCCCCTAACGTGTCTAAATTTCTCGTTTTAGTAACTTGTTGAAACTGTTAGTAGGGGTTGCAGCCTAACCTCTTCTTAAAGTTTTACTTATATTTGGAGTTCTAGAACTCCAATTTAAGTGAGGTTAGTCTTGTTGGAAAGCTAACACCTTGGATATAACTTCTATGAAGAAACCTCTCTCAAATTCTATCAATTTGAGGCTCGAATCCTTTTTAGAATCTAGGGAGACGAATCTGTCCAATTTTCATCAAAGGTTTAATTGAACCTTCAAATATCTTCATTTCCCACTCTTCCTCCAAAACAATAATTTCTACATTATATGTATGGTAACCTCACTAAATGTGACCTTCTACAACATACAATATATCCATTATTAACATACAAAATCTCAAAAACTCCTCCCTTTCTTTTAACCTTATATTGACCGAAACTTGGCCTAAGATAACCAAGTCCTTCTCATGCAATAATTATCTCCTTTAACCATTGTTCACATTATAAACAACACATCGCAAGCAATTAACAAGGAAAATCATAAATTCTCCTTTTCCCAATTCCCTCCCCTAATGGCCGGCCACCTATGATTCTTTAACCATTGAATTTTCTTTGATATTTCTACATATTTTAAATTCAAAGCAATCTACAATACTCTAATTAATTTAATTTCACACAATTCTATATTTACCCCAAATTCTCCTAAAAAACCCTAACTTATATTCAAAATTAATACATCAATTTCTAATCGAATTCAAATTGGTTTGCATAATCAAGTTTAGGGCCCCTCACCTAGTGATAAACTGGAATTCGATCCTTAACTAGTCGAAAATTGTTTTACTCCTCCCTTTTTGCACACCAGCTTCACTTGTTTGACTCTTCTCTTCCGCTCCCAATTTCTTCACTTGTTTCTTATTAATTTCCTTGCCTAAAGATGTTTTCCCTACCAATTGATCTAAATATTGTATAAACATAACAAGTTTTAGTGTTTCTCTCTCAATTTTTGGTGGAATTTTTTTTGTCTCTCCTCCCTCTTGTCTCCACTGCAACCAGCCTTAGGAGGAAGAAAAATGGGGTATTTATAGTATTATTTTTCTTAATTACACTTTGGCCTCACTTATTTAAATGTTTTATTTTTGCCCCATTCCTTTTTCTTTTTATAATTGGAGTTATATCTCTCTCTTTTTTTATCTATATTGTTTTCAGTTTAATATACAAGTTTATTTCCGAGGTTTACATGACTTGAAATTGTAACCTAATATAGAACAATACCTTTGGAAACATTTGGTAAAATTTTAGTTTGATCCTATGGTCGGATCAAGAGTTATGTTTGTTAGCATAAAACTGGACAGTAGAAAACATTACGCCAAAATCCAAATTTGATTATTCAACTCTTGCATGGATTGTATCATTTCCTTTCTTTTCAAGAAGATTCAACCTTGAATCACCAATAAGAATAATAGATACTTCATTAGCCTCTTGTTTAAGCCTTTAAAGCTCTTTTCTTGCCAACACTCACCTCCAACAACATTGTATGAAAGCAACAATCCTTCTCTTTCATCTTACATTCTTTTAGCGTTAACACTCCTCTCTTTTTGAAGCTTGCCAATCATTGATTTTTTTTTTTTAACTTATCAATTTCTTATTGCACCACTCTAGCATACAAGATAGGCTTTTGTGTTCTTTAGCTTGAACTTTTATCTATCTGTCTCTATCCCTTGGTGATATAGACCAGCCCACCAACACAAAGGATTCACTAGAGATGCCAATTAGATTAATCATAGGTGTAAATGTCATTTTGTTGGCTTAAATTAGTGAAGATCCTTTTATGATTAGTAAAAAGATAATTTAGCTAAGATAGAAGTTTATCAAGATGAGTTAGCATTATCTTCTCTGTAATTATCTGATTAGTTTAGATTATTTAAGAGACAAGATCAAATAGAGTAGAAAAAATTATCCAAAGATAACTTTATCAGTGTTTTTGTAAAACATGTTAGCAGTCTGTTACCAACGTGACAAACTAGGAAACTTGTAGATTATCCTTATCACATAAGACATGCATATAAGGAAGGTTAAGTCTAAAGAAAGTCTTGTGTTGTGTGCTTCGGAGGAGAGTTTCAGAACATAAAAGCATCAATTATATTGAAGCAAGTGTGCCAACCAGCTAAGGAGATTACACGGAGTTTCGCAGAACATACTCTTGACACACGAGGAGTGTGTAGGAAATTCTCGAGGAGAATTGGTCCTTGAAGAGTTGGAGAGCCTGCAAACTCCTAGGAGGAGTTCCTGTGTGAACTATTAGTAACTGGAGGTTCCAGTTAGGATGACAATAGTGTGAAGATTGTCAGATGTTGTAACGACCTGAAATTTCCATGTAACTTTCATATTTCTAATCATCATGTCTGAGTATAATGAAGTTGTAATAACCTGGCTTTTTTAAAGCCGAAACAACGGTAATTGTTTTTGTTCATCACAATATCATTCTAGAAATTGATAAACCGATTCCATTCATTAACGAGGCACAGTCCATATGTAATAACATCAATCAACCCATAAAAAGTAGTTATCACACATACACCTAACATCATATTTGCATAATTACAAGTTTACATTATATTATATGTACATAGTCATAAGTTTGCATTCATTCCTATACTAATAATAGTCATTAGGAGTTGAAACAAAAGTATCAAATAACAGTTATACATTTAATACATTTTGTTAATACAAAATACATCCTGATCTAAAATGCAACTACATGGTTCTTTGTAAAAGTAGGGTCCCGTGAGATGGGGTTCCTAGGTACCTCATTGGTGTGACATCCCTACTACAATACAAATATTTACAAGAATTATAAACAAATAATGATAAACAAATAATGATAAACAAATAAATAGTTAAAGGAAAACAATCAATTCTCGAAACTAACTTATAAAGCGTAAGTTTAAAGCGTAACAATCATAGTTCTTTCATATCTTTGATACAACATAGTACACATGAACGCATCAATTCTCGAAACTAACTTATAACTTTCAAATCTAGCCATCCACTATGGACGTCGTTAGCCGAAGCTAATCATCAAACATAACCGGCCATCCACTTGGGACGCCAATCATCAATCACAACCCGACCATCTGTTTCGGGTGTCATTAGCTAAAGCCAATCATCTATTCATCCCGGCCATCCGCTTAGGATGCCATTAGCCGAAGCTAATCATCAATCACAACCCGACCATCCCTTTAGGATACCATTAGCCAAAGCTAATCATCTATTCATCCTGGCCATCCGCTTCAGATGCCATTAGCCAAAGCTAATCATCAATTTATCCTGACCATTCACTTAGAATGCCATTAATCATCAAACTCAAAATGAACAATTCCCAAACGACTTGGTATTCATACCAACACGATATTATTTCATTCGTAATAAGACATTTCATAAGTTAGCATTATGTAATAGGAAGGTGGAAACCAAGGTTGTCAAAAACGCATTTTTGACACGGCATATAAAATACAAAATAAACTCGGATCGTAAAATCGTAAAATCATAAGGAATTGCATGCATCGAATAAAAACAGTCTGTTTTGTGGATGAAAGGTACTAAAGAAAAGGCAAACAATTTTTATTTAAGAGTTTCAATAGGCACCTCTAAACCAGGTTCATTAGTAGGACATAATGCAGCTTCAACTTCATTTAGAAGATCCATTTGAAAGCATGATATCGCAATCAAGTAGCGGGATTGAGCCATTTGTGTTCCTACAAATAATAACAAAAAGAAAAAAGCTGAAAGATACATGAATACACAATGCTTTTAATAGATCAATAGGAGAGGGAAAAAAAATCCACGACAAGAAAGAAAACAATGACTAAATAAATTAAGATCATCCTAAGTTAACAACTATCTGAAAGCTGAAAACACGAAGAAGCATACTACCTTTTAGAATATGATACGTAGAGTATGCTTAATTATTTTGCAGATAACACCCTGCTAACAATTGCAAATTTGTCCGCATAAACAAATGCAATTATTTTGAAGTCGGGTAAAATTTAGTACAACAAAAAGAAAACTGCATAAACATATAACATTTGTGTCAAAATAGATTATGAAGATAGAGGAACTGTTAAGGGATGAGTGAGAAAGCATATCCTCAAATTTTGAGGAAACATTGTCAAAATGAACATGCAACTAGTTAAGATATTTCGTAAACCAAGACTCCAGGTTTCATCTAGCTATCTTCGTAGTTTGATTCTATAGCAGCAGTGAAGCAAGCAGTGAGTAAACAAATCCAATAAAAATCGTCTTCCGATTAGCCCAAAATTCCATAACTTACAGGTATCAAAACCTTAGCCCTTTTTTAGATAAATTCTACAAATTTAGTTATTTTCAAATGTCAAATTCACATAACACATCAGAATTTCGGACGTTTTTGTTTCAGTGTTTCCCAAAAAAATAATAGGAAAAACTAAAGCCACGTGGAGCTCCAATCAGTCCCGAATCGCCATAAAATTATCAAAAAGAAAAAGAAAGATAATCAATCTTGCTAGTAAGACCCCTAACTGTTCTTGAGAAACCAATAAAAATTACAGACACTGTGTTTGCAACCTGTGAAAGATTATCCCTTCAATTTTCTTGTTGTTTCTTAGAGACTAAACAAAATGGGTCGAAGTTAAGAAAAAAATTGGAGCTTTTTGGGATACCTCGAAAGGGAACTCGGCGCAGAGCCGTTCGCACATGAATATGGCGTTTCGATGCATGAAATGGCGAAGACTGTGGTTTACAGTTTACACAGTCTACTAGTATCGCTTCCATCTCTTCTTCTTCTTTGATTGAAAGAGAGAAAAAAGAGAAAAAAAAAAAGAGGGGTTTTCTGGTTTCTGGGGGTTTCTTGAGGTTCAAAATGGGATGGCC
>Ga0307517_10014475_pt1 | contig 10593 bp, 10 predicted proteins | sample 23_EM_MG_FD_194515 | JGI IMG/M metagenome (GOLD analysis project Ga0307517, IMG submission 194515) | Populus trichocarpa ectomycorrhiza microbial communities from riparian zone in the Pacific Northwest, United States - 23_EM | ecosystem: Host-associated > Plants > Roots > Unclassified | place...
GCCAAAATATTATCTACTCAGTTGACGTCTACTTATTCTCCCAGTATTTGAGCGCCGCTTGTTCAAAATGCCTATTCCGGAACTTTTTCCGCTTCCCTCTTCCTTCCTCCTGTGCAACCGAGGATGTCGCGTCAATGACCACCCCATCGACTTCCTCAATAAGAGTTTCCTCTGCCTCGGCACGTGAAATCACACCATCTGGGCCTTCTTCAAACATGGCCTCGCTGTCAAGCCGTGGCAGAACCCCATGCATTGCATCAAGCACCGCTTCTAATGGCACCGAGCAGTCGTCGCCAGCAACGTCGATGTCGGACACTTCCCTGTCCTCATGAAGAATGTCATCTGCGCTAAGAGGAACACGAGAACGACGCTGTGATAACTCAGCAAAGAATTCCGGTTCAGTAATTGGCAGGTCACGAAGAATTTGCCGAGTTTTGGGGCTCGTAAGGCTGTCGTAAGAAAGATTAAATTCCCCTGTACGACACATCTCCCAAGCCTGCCAAAGAAACCAGAAATGAATCATCAATAGACATTCTGTGAGAATTTGGATTAATTTCCTACCTTCTTAACGATCTCAGGCCTATTCAATTCAGAATACGCTTTCCAAAGCCATCCCACTGTGCGATTGCGGAGGACCTTCATACCCGAATCGACAGCCAATGTTTCGGAAGTCTTTCCTTTCTCGAGCTTCTTCAGGACCTCCTGAACAACATCTTCGTGAGCCGAGTTGCGCGTAGAGTGTTTGAAGATACGCTGGAAACCAACATCACAGGGTTGGTAAAGACCAGTCATTTGAGCAGGCACAAAGTCGACAATAATTTTTGGGTGTTTGTGGCCCATCCAGTCCAAGAAAGGGTCACCACGATGGACACTCCAGCAGTCGATGTACCAAAGTGCACGTTGGTCTTCAGGAAGGCCAAGCTCGGCCTTCGTCCGATCGTAATATGGCGCAAGAATGTTATTCACGAAGGACATCATCGTCTCGACAGTTGACCAGTAAGTGGCGGTTTTCGATGGCTCAAATAAAAAACCAGCTTTGATTGATTCAGCGTATCCAGGAGAATCTTGTGATGGAAGACAAGCGACGGTGCTGCCCTTGTAAATGGTTTGGAATGGGAGAACCTTTCCGTCATTTGTCAGGGAAACTAGAACAGTGATTGCTCGTTTCTCTTCTGAACCTACAGTCGTAACTTGCTGGGCTCCAATTTTATCATAGGTTAAATGACAACCTTGAGCGAGGGTAAGCTGAGTCTGGTCGCTATTCACCATGAGTGCAGAAGGAATGTTTTCATCCTTCACACTGTAGGCCATCCGCAAATGAGCTCGTCGAAGAATCTCGGCATAGTCACTGGGAATTTTGCTGCCAGCTCGAGTCGAACGACGAAGAGTCCAGCCCATTGATCGCCTAAGGAACTTGCGGACGAATTCTTCGGAGCAACGAAACAGAGTTCCATCGGCAGAAGGCGTCTTGAATATTTGGGGAGCAGAAAATTCCAGGTGCCCAATCATCAGTCCACGGATTGTGGTAAGCGTGAGTGCGACTGAGCAATCGCGAAGATCTGTGAGTGTTCTGATGATCTTCTGCGTCACGTCAGGATATTTCACAAGGACTCCAACCCGTGTAGTGATTCCGCCAGGGCGATGACCTTTCTGGACTCGTTCAAGTGTGCGTTTACTCCAAACTGGTTTATCACCAGATCGGTCAATCCAGTCGCCCAGAGTCTGCAGGGCAAGTCTTGCGAAAAGGACTGGGTCAAACCTCTTCAGGTCCCGCACAATATCAGAGGGCGACATCCCCGGCATGTGTCGTTTTGCGACCTTGTCAATCTGTTCCCAAAGGAGTGGCGCCATCCAGTTAATGAGAATGGCGGGCTTATATTCCTTTGCCCGAGGTCGTCCAATGGTTCCTCGCTGCTGGCGCTTGTGTTCAGTCGCTTCTCGGAGTGGCCTTGATGCTTCGGCAACATTGAGGGTGGCAGGCGGTGGCACTGTGAGTGCTAATGGCAAAGTCTGAGCGCGCTTCACTGCGATGACCTTCCCGTTTGAATCTCGACGGCCACTTTCGATTTCTGCTTCTTTCTTGCGTAATCTTTCTCTGCGCTTCCTCTCATTTGCACCTTCGATCTTCCGGCGCTTTCTTCGGGCCTCATTTGCCTCATCCTCCTCTTTGCGCTCTTCCATCACCTCCATGTGCATCCTGTCCAACTTTTCTCGATCACGTCTGGCAACTTCGGCTGTCGCAGAGAAGCACCATTTGTCGAGTGGTCCAGCCCTTGGTTTTGACTCGTCTTTCTTTCGCTTGGGTGGATTGGATGTTGCTGTTACCACACGCTCCGTCTTTGGCAGAAAATTACTAGTGGAAGGGGCAGGTAAGGAAGCAGAAATGGTATGTGTGGTATGAGTATCCTTTTGAGCAATGGGGTCAGATGACTGGGCAGAAGCTGGGGCTGTGGAGATATGAAGCGAAGCTGTGGACTCGGGGGGTGCGCCAGTTGATATGGGGCCCATCATCATTTCAAGGGCAGAATCGTCTTGAGTAACCTCTGGTTGAAAGGAATAATGTCCGCCACTCCTCTCAGCTCGGAAGACCAGGATCTCGTCGTTTTCTATGTAAATATCCCCGCGCTATCATGAAGTGTCAGTTTTTAGTTCATTAAGAGTTCAATACTGCACTTACCACTTCGAAATCTCTCTGGCAGACGTTTAAAAATCGCGAAAGTCGATCCAAATCACAAGAAATACCAACAGAGGTCGTGGAAATCAACGGGTGCTGTTCTGGGTCCATGGCGTGCTCCAATGAATTGAGTGAAAATGTCGAGCAGTTAAAGCTATCACTCTGCATGGTGATTTCTAGATCAGTGTCCTCGAAGTGTAGAGGTACATGGTTTGCGATCCACCACCGAAGAGCAGCCTTGAGTTCTGTTCCAACACCGCCAAGCGAGTCACCATAGCGGATTTTATGGTGGCGGACATCTACAACAATGGTGACCCAATGGTTTTCGTTGACATTTGCAATGCCACTAATTCCACGTCTAGTTGCATTTGCTAAATCACTGCCAACCGCAAGTATCTGTTTATTTGCGCTACCAGGGTAAGGGGATTCGTTGCGGCCTGTATACAGGAGTCGTATCTTGTGAAAGAATTCGGGACCAAGGATTTCATACTCCTCGTTTCCGACACGGTAAAGTTGGTAGCGAAGAAGATCAAGCTGTTGGTAGATATGTGATGTCTTCAACCAACTATGAGAAAGATACGATGCAAGCATCGCAGTGGGGGTATTGTCTGAGAACCCGCGAACGTCACCGCACCACGGCAGGCACAGCAGCACATTTCGAGCAGACATACAGAGCTTTCTGAAGTCATCTGATCGCCATTTTGAGGTGTTCGATGACATAAATGCTTCTGCATTGGACCACGGCACTTTGACGTGCTCCCGTAAAGACGACACGGTGATCCAGTAGGTGAAAATCCAAAGTGGGTACCGGTTGTGGCGCTCAGTCGGTACGTGAGCATAGACGACTGATATAGCGGCTTTCTTGCGATCGTTTTGAGACTCGGAGCTGTCCTGAAGGGCTGATAACATGGCGGCTGATGGGATGGGGAGGTTCTTTAAATTTTCCGATGTAAACTCCAAGATATTGGGCACATCGGATGACCAGAATGCATCTACATCTTGATTGGCAGATGATTTGGGAAGTTGAAAAGGAAATTTGAATCGAAGAAATTCAGCCACTGGAAGTGTCGGGCATGGAAAGATAGCAGCGCTGATATGGGGGGGTATGGAAGGTAACATTGCTCAAAATTCTCTATTCCTCAATGCAAAAAATTACTTATATTTCGAACCACAATGGCACTCAGGCTGGGCCAATGTTGGCCCATTTACAACATACAGAGAGAATAATGCTTGTGGCTCCGAAAATTACTTAAAATAGAACTTGGCCCTTGAGAAGAGGTCGGGCCACCACCTGTTTTGGCTACTCTGGCCTTCACCAGGCTTGAAGAGATTTGAGAAGATGTCACGCTGCTTCCAGGCCCTTGAAGAGGAGAAGAGATACTCGAAATAGGTCACACTTTGGAGGCCATGAAGAGTCGGTCGGAATGCAACAGTAGCAGCAAAGAATAAAGACATTGCTTCCTCTAAACACTGTGAATCATTGTTATTAGCTGAACAAGCAACAAGAAGCAGTGTTGCTAGGGTACGGAAGGATGTTGATCGACCAGAATGAGGTGAAGCACGAAGTTCAAGAGCTTTTTTGTGCAAGAAAATACTTTCATCTAAATCATTTAGCTCATTTTTTTGCTTAAATTGTATATATAGCAAATTTGCAAGATTAAAGAGGGAGCTAGATCGATAAGGATGAGGTAGAGGGCGAAGCTCAAGAGCCTGTCTGTTCAAAAAAATACTCTCATCAAGATCATTTTGCTGACCTTCTTGCTCAAATCGGCTTTGCAGTGCAACTGCAAGGTTATTGAGAGAGATTGATTGATTAGGATGTGGTGGAGGGTGAAGCTCAAGAGCCTGCCTGTGTAAATAAATACTTTCATCAAGGTCATTTTTCTGACCTTCTTGCTCAAATCGGCTTCGCAGTGCAAGTGCAAGATTATTGAGAGTGCTAGATCGATTTGGATGAGGTGGAGGATAAAGCTCAAGAGCTTGTCTGAACAAATCAATACTATCATCAAGATCATTTGTTTGACCTCCTTGCTCAAATCGGCTCTGTACTGCAGTTGCAAGGTTATTGAGAGTGTCAGATCAATTAGGATGAAGTAGAGGGCATAGCTCAAGAGCCTGTCTATGCAAGGAAATGCTCTCATTGAGATCATTTTCCTGACCTACTTCAATAAATTGAATATGTAGTGCATTTGCAAGATTATCAAGAGCAGTGGGCCGATCAGGATGATGTAAAGGGTAAAGCTCAAGAGCCTCTCTGTGTAAAGAAATACTCTCATCCAGAATATTTTTCTGACCTTCTTGCTCAAATTTGGTTTCCAATGCATTTGCCAAGTTATTGAGATTGTTAGGTCGATTAGGATGAGATAGAGGAAAAAGCTCCAGAGCCTGTCTATACAAATCAATACTCTCATCAAGATTCTTTTGCTGACCTCCTTGCTTAAATTGGACATGCAGTGCATTTGCAAGATTGTTGAGAGAGCTGGGTCGATCAGGATGAGGTAAAGGACGAAGCTCAAGAGTCTGTCTGTGCAAGAAAATACTCTCATCAAGAACACTCTGCTGACCTCTTTGATCAAATTGGCTATGCAGTGCAACTGCAAGATTGTTGAGAGATATGGATCGATTGGGATAAGATAAAGAGCGAAGCTCAAGAGCCTGTCTGTACAAAAAAATACTGTCATCAAGATCATTTTGTTGACCCCCTTGCTTGAATCGTGCATAAAGTGCATTTGCAAGATTGCTGAGAGAGCTAGATCGACCAGGATGAGGTAAAGGGCGAAGTTCAAGAGCCTGTCTGTGCAAAGAAATACTGTCATCTAGATCATTTTGTTGACCTTTTTGCTCAAATCGAATCTTCAATGCACTTCCAAGATTATTGAGAGAGGTAGACCGATTATAGTGAAGTGGAGGGCAGAGCTCAAGACTCTGTCTATAGAATGCAATAGCATCATCAAGATCACTTTGTCGACCTTCCTTGTTAAACTGGGTCAGTAACGCAGTAGCACGATCATCTAAAGTAACCTCTGGGTTCGGGTCATCCACAGTGTCTGACAGAATCTGAGCATGCTCCACCAGCTGCGGATTTTGATCAATCAAACCTTCATCTTGATATCAGCGCTAGACAACCCACCTGGGCTTGATCCAACTCTTTCTTTTCCTTCCTTGTCTCCAGCTCCTTCCCATCATCGACTAATGCCTACTCTCATCGGAAATGGCTTAAATAAATAGCGTAGCCATAATACATACCTTGTAATTCATAGGATGAGAGGCGGGAGTCACCTAGTGATGAGTATGATTAATTTATGTATCCGATGGAAGGTGTGCGAAGGCGTACTTGATTGGGTGCATCACCCTCTGAACTCGAAGTCAATGAGTCAGGCATAGTTCAAGCTACGAATCGTTAGTGCAAGAGATCGTTGGAGGGAAGATTCAAGAAACGTTTGGCACCGATTGTTATCGTGATTGATTGTGTTGTGTTGTATTTGTTTGCATCACTCCGCTGTGCACTCGTTATGTCTTCGGGAGTCACACACCCCTTCCCATCTGACCATATACGCGGCCAGTTGGAAGATCACCAATCGATCGTGATACCAAGTGTTGGCATATTTAGACTGGTCTTTCAAGGTTAGTGCCGCGTTTTACAATGTTCACGAGCGGCTGACAAAACAACCTCAAAGACGCCGAGCTTGTATCCCAAACGAGCAACTTTCACCTTGTTCATGTCTCCATCCGCCATCCCGTTGTCTCAATCTCGGCTGGATGTTCTGCTCATTTACCGAAACCCTCCGTTTCACATCGGCAGCCAGGTAGAACGGCGAAGCATAAGTCGATCAACACAATATCAATTCAGAATGCACGAGTAAACGCCGAGGGCCGAAGTGTCCATGCGACGGCGGAAGGGGCAATAATTAGGACGAACGCTCGTTGTACTTTGAAGCTCAACCCCTTCCATCCATTCCATACGTTCCCAGTTTCCACTGACGACCGTTCTCATTTTCCATGTTTCCTCGGAACTCGAGCGCTATGTACCCGTTTGGGAAAAGTTCTATAGAGGCTGTATCGCGTATTGGGAGCGCTTCCGGATCCATTCGACAACTCTTCGTTTTGGGGGATTACAATAATGTATGGGAGGAAACGAAGAAAATCGGACACGGAATAATCTATCACGGCCACGATTAGGACACCATCTCCTCCTTCGACAGCCCACAACTATAATTGACTTCTTTTCACTTGGCCGTCATACTGCTCCTCTCCTTCCTTACTTCTCGGCCATGTACTTGTCGGACGGCGTAAATCGTCTTTCCTTCGATATCACGGGAAAAACCCTCCCACGAGTTCGCTCGCACTATAACACTAGACGAAAACGCAAGATTCTCACCGCCGTCCTCGCCATGCCCAGACCTTCCTGCGCGCCCAGTCTAAGTTGCATAACGAATACACCGCGACCCGATGCATTATTCAGCATCGTATTCTTTGACAGAAAAGCCAACGAGAACGACACTGAATCGGTCGCTGTTGGTCAACCTCGTTTTTCGGTGAACTGCATTCAAAACCTATCGAGTCATATTTCCTTCTTACTTCTCCAACTTTCATTTTCTACGGACCAGATTTTATTGAGAATGAAAATATTTCACCCATTTTCCAAAATCAGTCCGTTGAACATGAGAAATCTCTGGAAAACATCAATGAGCGAGCCTATCGACCCAAAAGGATTCCTTATTTTTTTTTTCCAGACATTCGTATTTGTGTAAGGAGGGCATGAATCTTGGATATTTTCCAGTCTGTCCAACGTGATGGAAACCTGGCTTACTGCTTCGGTTTTTGTTCAAGTGCCATTCAGAAGGTGATTCTCCAGCGCTTCCACAAAGAATTTAAACCCGCTAACAGTGCTTATCCCCTGCAATAATCAGGATAAATGTCAAACCTCATGCAGGAAAAGGATACTGTATATTTCTATCACTAACATCCATCATCGAGTCTGACCGGGAAAATGATTGAAAACGTTAAGCCTTCGCTTTCGCCTCCGGCTGCGCATATGCAATCAACTTCTCTAGTTCCATCTCCAACAGTTGTCTACGTTGCTGGTTAAGAACCACATCGAGAACCGTGTGCCCGTCACCCAACCTCCCAGCGATCGTCATGATATTCGAGATCAAGAGCGGCGATTCGCTGAGGATCGTCTTATATCGACATACCGTTTGTTTACCGCCCAAACCAGTCCAGTTGATATCCACAATCCGTGCAATGGACATATTCGACACGACCATCGTCTCATCGGCTCTGGTGTCGTAGGGCATAACGGCTTTGAAACGCCTCGATGGTTTCGTTGATTCCTCGAGAAGTTTGTACACTTGCACCGCGTGTCCGAGGCAGAGTTCCGATCTGGCTTTGGCAAGCTCGTATGCAAGATGATGGAGGGGGGTAGCTTTCAATCGAGCGACGGTGAAGATGGGGTAACCGATGGGGATAAAGCAGTTGTGGGCGTAATGGGCCAGACCGGCGTCAGAGAACATGCGGAGGGATGCCATGTTGGAAAGCTGGACAAGGCGATTCGGGGAAGTCCCTTTCGTATAAATCGTCTATGAAAGAAATTTATTTACTTCTGCGAGAGAGGGGGAGAAGAAGAGACAAACCTTGTAGGCCCAAGCCGTGATGACATCGCCCGTAGAAAGTCGAACATCGGTCTTCCCCTCCTGTGTTATCGCCTCCCGAGCATCGCGGACAAGTTTTTCGTATGCTTGTGGCGGCATGAGGATCATCCTGCTCTGCACTTTGTGCCAGACCTTTTGCCAGAAATGCCACCAGAGGAACGTAACTATGAACCACAACCCAATGATAGAGGTTGCTCTATAGTCGACAGGCAATGACGTCCCTTCTTCTTGCATTTTATTCTCAGTCCCGTCAATGAAACTCTGCATTTTGTTTTCGTTTATTCCTGGCTTGAGGGAGGGTGGAATGGACCAAGCTCGACCGAGGCTTTCTGATTCAAGCGCGTGGATAACTGCCGCAATCCCCATGCCATCGAATAGTCCATGCGGGAAGGTCACCCCGATGCAGGTATATTCGAGTCCGTCAGCTTTGAAATACGTGAGATGCCAGTACGTGAGGGGAATATCCTTGTCAGTCCAATGATGGGGATTGTGAGGCGCCGTAGAATCCATAAAGAGGGCCGCAGGAAGTACTTCGGACGACATGGGAAGAGGGAGTCGAACATAATCCGTAATTGGTTTATCGGAATCCCTTGAGGTGAGCGAATACGAGACGTGTGTGGGTGGAAGTGGTCCCAGGGGAACTCTGACTCTGAGACCGAGCTTTTTCTGTGTGCTCAGCAAGATGAGTGGGAGGTCTCTCAAGCAAAATAATAGGACGACAGACACCCGTGCGCTCCAGCCTCCCAGCTAGCATAGGCCATTTCATGACAAGGCGGCTCAGGGCATTATCTACCTTTTGCAGGTCGAGGAATCCTTCGACGAGCCATCCCGTGACGACGCCAGCACCTTGGCACATTCCATCGAAATGCGTGAGTGGATAATTCGCATATTGCGGTTCTTTCATAGCGAGTGCTGCAGACGGAGACTTTACAAGGAGGAGAAACGTTGGGGAGAACTGAATTAAAAAGTCACGAAAGCGCGGGTTACTTACATTGGCAAAAAAAAAGTTAGCGAATTGTAATGCTAACACGCCTTCTTCGGGGTTTGCTGATCGTGGCTGAGAATCTCACCATATATAAACCTTGCAGCCAATTTCACCCCGCTGCACTTCGTCTGCATGTAATAACTCTTAGTTTAGACCCACCTTTTTAGCAGGGATGTGACAAAACGATCAAGTTCTAGGGACGAGTAGTGGGTTGGTGTTAACACTCGTTTCGGTTATTTTGTTCAGCTCGCACAAATATCGCATTAAACTGAGTGGATTGGCAGCCGCTAATGCAGAACGTTGGTTCGTGTCTGGGATCGCACCAAATTCGGTTGGATTTATTTGCAGACGCCCCAAGGATGCCCCCGTATATCGATACGAAACTACCTGCGAGGTGACAGGTCATGATCACGAATATGGTGTCAGCGCGAAGTTCTGGAAGGGAAGAGGAAGAGTCTTCGCTGAGTCATGATGATATTAATCACGTCACGACAACCCTTCCTTTTCTTCAGTTCAGTGCGTCTTGAACCGCCTCCGAGTGAACCGCGGAGTGAGCCAAATTCTAGAAAATTTTGCCCGTTGATTGACCGGATAAGCGGGACGCATGTAGAGCGGAGTGCTTACATAAATGCACTTCACGCCCCAACGAGATGGCGCCATTTTCGAACACCGCGATGATGTCGGATGCAGGGCACAAAATGACATAATAATCAAAGCCAAATATTGAACATTGGAGGTCCAGCGTATCAATGCTCACTGGCAAATTGGAAAGATGTACTCAAAATACTATGTCTTCGGGAGAAAATTACACATCTACACGATCAGATGTTGAGAGGGTTCGCAGAGATTTATCATATACTAACTAATAAGTATCTAAAAGTTTTACTAAAAGTGGGCCAGTGTAGTCGAGAAAAAAACGGAGTAAAGGGCATTTAACTTCTAGGCGTGTAAAAAATGGGATCAAGTGAAATGACTCTAATGAAGCCCACCCGCGAATTTAGCTCCAGAGGACAGGGAAAACGCTGTTGAAATTCTGGCGACAGCTTTCGAGCACACCGCATATGGTTATCGCGGTGCTGCCCCAATGTACTCCTTTTATTGTTCTTTCCGGTCAATGTATACTCGGTTGCTTTCTTCATACCTTGCCACCCCTATTTTATGCCGTAGTTGACTATTCATATATATAAACTTGATATAAACGGTAGTATTTCAATGAACCGAACCTCGAGGACTCTGCCTGCCTTTGTTTAATGTGTGAAAAACCTGGAAACGATTGGGAGGAC
>Ga0307517_10014476_pt1 | contig 10593 bp, 9 predicted proteins | sample 23_EM_MG_FD_194515 | JGI IMG/M metagenome (GOLD analysis project Ga0307517, IMG submission 194515) | Populus trichocarpa ectomycorrhiza microbial communities from riparian zone in the Pacific Northwest, United States - 23_EM | ecosystem: Host-associated > Plants > Roots > Unclassified | place...
CCTGCTCGTGGTGAAGGCGGTGGTTTGGCTGGTTGCTTTGGGATCGGGAACCTCGGGCGGTGTGCTCGCGCCATTGCTGATCCTCGGTGGCGCGCTCGGCGTTGCGCTGGGGCAGTTCCTGCCCGGGCCGGCCGGGTTCTGGGCGATGGCCGGCATGGCCGGGATTATGAGCGGGGCGATGCGCGCGCCACTGACCGGCGCCTTTTTCGCGGTCGAGGTTACCGGTCATTTCACTGACTTGCCGGCGATGACCGCGGCTTCGGTCGGTGCCTATGCCGTCAGCGTGCTGATCATGCGCCGGTCGATCCTGACCGAGAAGATTGCACGGCGCGGTCGCCACATCCTCCAGGAATATACCGTCGATCCGCTCGACTTCCTCCAGGCCGAACAGGTCATGACGCGCGATCCGGAGACCTTGCCGGGCGATATGCCGATCAGCGAGGTCGTCGCGTTCTTTGCCGACCATGCGACGCATCGTTCCTACCCGGTGGTGGGGAAAGGCGATCGCCTGCTCGGGCTGGTGTCGCGATCGGACGCGTTGCGTTGGCAAGTCGAGCGCAGCCAGCCGGACACGCCGCTTGCCGAAATCCTGTCCGACGCGTCGCAACCGATGGCCTATCGCCATTCGCCGATCGGAGAGGTCGCCGATCTGATGGTCGAAACCGGAATCGGCCGCGTGCCGATTGTCGATCCTGGCAGCGGGGCGGTGGTAGGCATCCTCTCGCGCCACGATTTGCTGAAAGCGCGTGGCGAACGTCGCCGTGCCGAATTCGACCGCGAAAGGGGTAGCGCGCAAGCTTAGGAAGAGAAGGCGCGGCGACTGGGGCACTATGCCAATCCACACCTTCTTCGTTCCCGATATTTCCTCTCGGGCAAATAGGCTCTAACCGCTCTTGAATGGCAGCCGAGACGACCGACCTTCCCGAAAATCCTTCCGTGGGCGTGTTCGACGCGCCGTTCGATAGCGCGCTCAGCGAACGCTACCTCGTCTACGCGCTCTCAACGATCACCGCGCGCTCCTTGCCCGACGTCCGCGACGGGCTGAAGCCGGTGCATCGCCGGCTGCTGTGGGCGATGCGAACACTGAAGATGGATCCCAACAGCGCCTACAAGAAATCGGCGCGGGTGGTCGGCGACGTCATCGGCAAATACCATCCGCATGGCGACGCCTCGGTCTATGACGCGATGGTCCGGCTCGCGCAGGATTTCTCGCTGCGCTACCCGCTCGTCGACGGCCAAGGCAATTTTGGCAATATCGATGGCGATAACGCCGCCGCCTATCGCTACACCGAGGCGCGCCTGACCCAGGTCGCGACCGACCTGATGGACGGGCTCGACGAGGATGCGGTCGGGTTCCGGCCAACTTATAACGGCGAGGACCATGAGCCCGAGCTGATGCCGGGCGCGTTCCCCAATCTGCTCGCCAATGGCGCCGCCGGCATCGCGGTGGGCATGGCGACCAGCATCCCGCCACACAACGCCGCCGAATTGCTCGATGCGTCGATCGCGCTGATCGACAATCCGAACGCCAATGTACTCGATTATGTGAAGGGCCCCGACCTGCCGACCGGTGGCGCCATTGTCGACAGCCCGGCGGCGATCGCCGAGGCCTATGCGACGGGGCGCGGCTCGTTCCGCACGCGCGCGACGATCGAGCGGGTCAACGAAAAGGGTGGCGGCTGGCACCTTGTCGTGACCCAAATCCCGTATGGCGTGTCCAAAGGCAAATTGATCGAGGGCATCGCCGACCTGGTCAATGACAAGCGCTTGCCGATCCTGGCCGATGTCCGCGACGAATCCGCCGAGGATTTGCGCATCGTGCTCGAACCGCGCAGCCGCACGGTCGATTCGGACACACTGATCGAAAGCCTGTACCGGCTGTCCGATCTCGAAACGCGCATACCGCTCAACCTGAACGTGCTCGACGCGACGCGCACGCCCCGCGTGATGAGCCTCAAGGAAGCGCTGCAATCCTGGGTCGATCACCAGTTCATTGTGTTGCGCCGGCGTTCGCAACATCGGCTCGACAAGATCGCCGACCGGCTCGAATTGCTCGACGGCTATATCATCGCCTTCCTCAACCTCGATCGCGTGATCGAGATCATCAGGACCGAGGACGAGCCCAAGCCGGTGATGATCGCCGAATTCGAACTGACCGACCGCCAGGCCGAGGCGATCCTCAACATGCGCCTGCGTAGTTTGCGCAAGCTCGAGGAAATGGAGCTGCGCAAGGAACGCGAAGGGCTCGAGAAGGAAAAGGCCGAGCTCGACTTGCTGCTCTCGTCGGACGCGCGGCAACGCACGCGGTTGAAGCGCGACCTCGGCAAGGTTCGCGACCGCTATGGCCCGGAGACCGTACTCGGCCGCCGACGCACCAGGATCGAGGAAGCGGCACCGGCGCGTGAAATCCCGCTTGAGGCGATGATCGAGCGTGAGCCGATCACCGTGATCCTGTCGCAGCGCGGCTGGATCCGCGCGATGAAAGGGCATGTCGAACTCGCCTCGGCCGATGCGATGAAGTTCAAGGAAGGCGACGGCCCGCGTTTCGCGTTCCATGCCCAGACCACCGACAAATTGCTGCTCGCCGCCGAAACAGGGCGTTTCTACACGCTTGCCGCCGACCGGCTGCCCGGCGGCCGCGGGTTCGGCGAGCCGGTGCGCCTGATGATCGACCTCGACGGAGAGGCCGGGATCGCCGCGTTGCTGCGCGCGAGCGAGGCGGAAAAATTGCTGGTCGCGGCATCCGACGGCCGCGGTTTCGTGCTCAAGGCCGCGGACGCGATCGCCGAGACGCGCAAGGGCAAGGCGGTGGTGACGCCGCGCACCGGCGCCAAGCTCAAGATCGTCCGGCCGATCGGCGGCGAGGACGATTACGTCGCGGCGATCGGCGACAACCGCAAGATGCTGGTCTTCCCGCTGTCGGAAGTCGCCGAGCTGGCCAAGGGGCAGGGCGTCCAGTTGCAGCGCTATCGCGACGGCGGATTGTCGGACGCAGTGACGTTCAAATTCGTCGAAGGGCTGAGCTGGGCGATGGGCGGCGAAAGCGGACGGACGCGCACTGAAACCGATCTCCAGCCGTGGCGTACCGCGCGCGGCGCCGCTGGGCGGATGCCGCCGACCGGATTTCCGCGCGATAACAAGTTTTAGGTACAGCTCTCCCGCTTGCGGGAGAGGGAGAGAATGTCGTTCCGCTGGCGCCACGATTGGTGTCCTGCGAACTGCCCGCAAGTGACTGAAAGCGGGGAAGCTTCAGTGCGCTTTAACCAATCCACCCTAAGCGGGTGGCGATGGCGCTCGGACTGTCTCGCGCGAAGGCCGCTAAAGCCGTGCCCGCTGAACCAGCGGCCGTGGGGTTGCGTCCCGAAGAGATCGCCGGAATCGCCGCCTCTATCGAATTGATCCCGGTGCCATTGGCGCTGGTCGGCCGGCCCGATGGCGCTGTCGTCGTGGCCGCGGCCAACCGCGCCTTTCGCGTTGCCGGGCTGGGCAGCGCGGGGCACGAATCGCCCTTGATCCGCGCATTGGGTGAACGGATCGCGAGCTTCCTGTCAGGTGAGGCGGCGAACGAGGATTTCGCCTGGGATTTCGGCGATGCGGTCGATTGCCGCTATTTCCGCGTCACGCTGGCGCGGCGGTCGCCGGTCTCCTCTTATTGCTTCGTAACCCTCGTCGACCATACCGGCGAATTGCGCACCGCGCGCAATTTGCGCCGCGAGATGATTACCGACAGCCTGACCGGCTTGCCCAATCGCAGCGGCTTCAGCGAATTGCTCGAGGAACGAATCGCCGAGCGCGGCGGGGCACGCTATGCGGTGTTGATCATCGACCTCGACCGGTTCAGCCGGGTCAATGCCTGCATGGGGTCGATGGCGGGCGACGAATTGCTCATCACGCTGGCGCGGCGCCTCAAGGGCGCGTTGCGCGCGTCGGACATGCTGGCGCGCACCGGCGGCGACGAATTCGGTATCCTGCTCGCGCTCGAAGAGAGCGAGGCGGAAGCGGGGCAAGTCGTCCGCCGCATCCAGGAGACGCTGGCGACGCCGTTCCGCATGTCGGATTTCGAGATTCGCGTGTCGTGTTCGATCGGCATCGCGTTCGGGTCCGACGCGGTGGAGGAATCGGAAGATCTGATCCGTCACGCTCAATTCGCGGTCAAACGCTCGAAGAATTCGGGGCAGGCCGAATATTATCAGACCCAGGCGCTCGACATCGCACGGGAGCAATTCGGGATCGAAACCGAGTTGCGCCGCGCGATCGAGAATGGCGCGATGCGGCTGACCTATCACCCGATCTGCGATCTCGCGACCGGCGAGGTGGTCGCGTTCGAATCGCTCGCGCGCTGGACCGACGAACATGGCCACGAACATTCGCCGTCGGATTTCATCCCGGTCGCCGAGGAATCGGGGCTGATCGTCCCGCTCGGCCGCTGGGCGATCGACGAGGCGGCACGGACGCTGAGGTCGTGGGATATCCGCGCGGGCGGGGGCTGCGGCGTACGCGTCGCGGTCAATCTGTCGGCGATCCAGTTGCAGCGCGACGACATTGCGCCGGTGGTCGAGGAAGCGCTGCTGCGCAACCGGCTGGCCGGCAGCCGCTTCACGCTCGAGCTGACCGAAAGCGCGCTGATATCCGATCCGGAACGCGTCGCGGACATCATGCACCAGCTCAAGAGCCTGGGCACGACGCTGGCGATGGACGATTTCGGCACGGGCTATTCGAACCTGGCCTATCTGCAAAAGTTGCCGATCGATGTGCTCAAGATGGATCGCAGCTTCGTGACCGGGATGCTCGCCGACCGCGACAAGATCGCGATCGTCCGCGCGATCCTGAGCCTGGCCCAGGCGCTCGGCAAGGAAACCACCGCGGAAGGGATCGAGACCAACGAACTGGCGCAGACGCTGGCGGCACTCGGCTGCACCTACGGCCAGGGCTTCGTCTACGCCAAGCCGCTCGAAGCCGATGAAGCTTACGACTATTTGGTCGCGTCGAGGGCCTGAGCGACTTCTTCGGCGGTGATCGCCGCGACGCGTGCGGCATTGGGGAATTCCTCGGCGATCCAGCGATCCTCGATCGCTCGCAACGTCCTGGCGACGTCGGGCCCGGCCTTCAGTCCCTTCGCGACGAGCTGCCCGCCCGACATCGGCAGCGTTGGCCGCGTCCAATCACGGATCGCCGCGGCATCTCCGCCCGACAGCAACAGCCGGTCGATCGCGAGCGGGATGCCCAGGCGATAGGCGAGCGTGCGCGGATCGGCATCGGCCGGCAGCGTCGCGCTTTCCAGCCGCTGGCGTTGCTTGTTGGATAGCTTCAGCCGAGCGCCGACGCTCGCCGCGACGATGGGGTCGGCGGGCAACAGAGCGGCCAGCCGGCGGATCGGATCGGGAACGATCGCGGCATCGACCTCTCGTTTCGCCAGATCGGCGAGGCGCGCGACGCCGACGATTTCGGGCAAGACGGGCACGAAGACGCCGCGCTCGATCATCAGCGCCACAACCTCGACCGCGCGCGTTGCGACGAGCAGGCGCAGCAATTCGTTGGCGATGCGTTCGCGCGACAAGGCCATCAGGTCGTTGGCGCGCTCGGTGCAGGCCTCGAGCCCTGCCGGATCGGCGATGTCGCCGAACCGCGCGAGGAAGCGGAAGAAGCGCAGGATGCGCAGATGATCCTCGGCGATGCGGCGGTACGGGTCGCCGATGAAGCGGACGTGCCGCGCCGCGAGGTCGGCGATGCCGCCGAAATAATCGTAGAGTTCGCCGGTGGCCGGATCGGCATAGAGCGCGTTGATCGTGAAATCGCGCCGTGCGGCATCCTCGCGCCAATCGTCGGTGAAGGCGACCGTCGCGCGACGGCCGTCGGTGGTGACGTCGCGCCGCAAGGTGGTGACTTCGTACACCTCGTCGCTCGATACCGCGGTGATCGTGCCATGATCGATCCCGGTCGGGACGGCCTTGATCCCGGCGGCTTCGAGCAGCTCGATCACCGTGCGCGGATCGTGCGGCGTGGCGAGGTCGATGTCGGCGGTGTCGATCCCGAGCAATGTGTCGCGCACCGCGCCACCGACGATCCGCGCATTGCCGACCCCAAGCGCGGCGACCAGCCGGGCGAGCCCGGGACGATCGCGCCACTCCGCCGGCGGAAGGAGCGTCATGCCGCCCACCGCAGCCGCCGTGACAGATTGACCAGCATTGCCGCTGTCGCTCCCCAGATGCGCCGTTCACCCCAGCGGATTTCGTAGAAATAACGCGTCCGGCCTTGCCATTCGGCACTGGTGCGGACCTGATTGACCGGGTCGAGCACGAACGCCAGCGGTACTTCGAACACGTCGGCAACTTCGGCTTCGTTGGGATGATAATCGAGATCGGGCGGGATCACCCCGACCACCGGGATCACCTCGAATCCGGTGACCGTGAAGTAACGATCGGCCTCGCCGATCAAGGTGACGGCGGCGCGGGGCAAAGCGATTTCCTCCTCCGCCTCGCGCAGCGCCGCGTCGGCCGCGTCGAGGTCGCCCGGGTCGATTCGGCCGCCGGGAAAGGCAACCTGCCCGGCATGGCGGCGCAGGCTTTCGGTGCGCTGGGTCAGGATCAGCCCCGGTTCGGGCCGGTCGGTCACCGCGACCAGCACCGCGGCCGGCGTGCGTACGCCGTCGCTCGCGACGCCGGGATGGTCGCCGGGAAGCAAGTCGGGCTCATGGACATGATCGAGCGCGGCGCGCAGCCGGTCGGCGAGCGTCATGCCGCGGACTCCAGCGCGAAGAAGGCGCCGTTGCTCCATACGCCTGGCGGATCGTCGTCGCCCGTCAGCGCGCGCTCGGCGATATCGTAATAGACCGACCGTGCGACCAGAGCTTCGAGCCCGCCGCGAACGTGAAGATAGGGACGCGGCCCATCTTCGGCTTGCTCGAATCGCAATGCGTGGCCGGCATCGGCGGCGACGAGTTCGCCGGTATTGAGGCGAAAGGCGAGCGCCGCGTCGCGGCCTTCGCCTTCGGCCTTCATCTCGACCGCGAGGAAGGGGGCATCCTCGACCTTTATGTCGAGTTTCTCGACCGGCGTGACCAGCACGTAACCGCCATCGGGTTCGCGCCGCAGGATGGTGGCGAACAGCCGTACCATTTCCTGCCGGCCGATCGGCGAGCCCATGTGGAACCAGGTGCCGTCGCGCGCGATCCGCATGTCGCTGTCGCCGCAATGGGTGGGATTCCATTGCTCGACCGGGGGCAGGCGCTTCTCGGCCACAAGCCGCGCCACGTCGGTGAGCGACAGGCTGGCGAGATCGGGGAGCGGCTCCATCGGCATGGAGGATCGCTAGGGCAGGGAAGGGCAGCCTGCAACCGCGACCCGGCTTGTGGTGGCGAGATGACGGCGCTCCCTCCGACGTCACCCCGGCGGGGTCTGCCAAGCCGCGAGCGATGAAGCAGGAGGTTGAAAGGGCAAAGCCTGCGGCACGGCGGATCCCGGCACAAGGCCGGGATGACGGTGGAAATAGAGCGACGCTCGCCCCCGCTACGCTGTGACGATGACGCGCGGGCCCAGCACGCCGGCGATCGCCGGCACCTTTGTCCCGCGCGCCAGCAACCGGCGTGGCTCGACGGGGCCGGGCAAGCGCCAGCCGGCGGTGGCGTCGGCGGAAAATCCCCAGAATCGCCCGTAATATTCGGGGTCGCCGATCAGCATCATCGCGTCGTCGAGGTCGCGCTCGATCGCGGCGTCGAGCGCCTGGTGGACCAGTTCCTTGCCCAGTCCGCCGCGCTGGCGCGCGGGCTCGACCGCGACGGGGCCGACCAGCACCAGCGCATGGCGACTGCCGTCGTCGCCATGGAGCGCGACCGGCCAGCATTGGATCGCGCCGGCGAGTGCGCCGTCCTCGATCGCGGCGAAACTGAGGTCGGGAATCGGATCGACGCCATCGCGCAGGCGATAGGCGGTGCGGCCGTGCCGGTCTCGGCCGAACGCACGATCCAGCAACGCCTCTAGGGCGGCGGAATCGATGGCGTTGATCGGCACGAAATCGGTCACTTGGCGGACTCTCCTCAAACGCGCGGGCATCACGCCCGGGGGCGGGCGCTTTATCGGCATCTCGGCTGAATACAAGACGAATGCGCGTGTCCGCGTGAGCGAAGGGGTTGATCGTCGGCGCGCGGAAGGGCAGGGGCGCGCTCCTGATATGGGACGACAAGATTTGGAAGACCGCCTGCAACTCGAAGTGCACGACATCGAGGTGATGGTGCTGACCGGCATCTATTCCGAAGAAACGCACCTGCCCCAGCCGCTGCGCATCTCGTTGACGGTCGATCTCGACCTGCCGGGCCGATTCGGTCCCGAATCACCCTTATCAATGTCGAAAAATTATCTCGATTTGAAACACGCCGCGACCAAATCGCTGCCGGAGGGCGTGCATTTCACGCTGATCGAAGGGGTGGCCGATCATATCTGCGAGACATTGTTCCTGCAGGACAAGCGTGTCGCCCGCGTCGCGGTGAAGATCGTCAAGCTGGCGATCGCCGAAGCTGACGAATCGATCGGGATCACCCTGGTCCGGCACCGCCGCTGAAGCGCTTTCACACGGGCTCGACCAGCCCGCGGCCGGGAAAATGCGAAAAGAAACGGGCGCCAAGCCTAGCCGGCTGGCGTCCCGGCGCGGCACGGACCCAGGCTGCGCTTCACCAGCGCATAATCTTCTTGCACCGCCGTGGCGTCCGCAGGCTCGAGTCCCGTCAACGTGTCGGCTGGTATTTGCCCCGGCAGGCCGCAGGCCAGGCGGTACCAGAGGAACGTGTCGCGTTGCGGCGGCGGCAAGGCATCCTCCACCACTTCGCTCAGCGAAACGGTCCAGGTCGGCGCTTGATTCTGCTTGCGCTGGATGCCGAGCGAGATCGGGTGGCCGGTGGTCTTGAGGAAGATCTGCGTCTCCCCTTCGCCAGGCAGCGTGCCCGCGGCGTGGAACGCATTCGCGATGTCGAGGATCGCCGGCGGGGCCTTTGGCGACACCAGGTCGGCGGCCAGTCTGCGCACCGTGCCGTCGGTTTGCGGGGACCATTGCAATTGCGCGCCCGGGGTCACCAGCTGAAGCTGATCGGGCGTATTGGCGACCGCGCGCGCGAAAATAATCACGCGCATTTTCTTGAACTTGGGTGCGCGACCGGCGGGGTCGAGCGGGGCGTCGTAGAGATAGCCGATCTGCGGCGGCAACGCTCCCGGCGCGCGGATCAGCGCATTGATCGTGACCGTCAGATAATAACGAACGTGCCCCGGCGCGATCCCGGCCGCCTCTGCCGGCTTGATCTTCGCGGCGTCGGTGATAGTGGCGTCCACGACCATCGGCGCCTTCGTCGCCAGATCAGCCATATCGGCATAACGATAGACAGGCGGGGGCGGTGGTAGTTTGGTTGCTGACACCGGTATCATCGGGGCGGTAGCCGCAATGAGCAGAACGGAGAGGATTCGAGCCATGGGAACGCGTGACATGTCGAATGAGTTAGGCGATCGGAACGTTCCTTTACAGAAATAATTCTGCCATGCTGCGATTGTACGTTTGTTGCGCCCGACAAAGCGTTTGCGTCGGTACAGACTGGGCGATAGAGACTCGCGCTCTGCCCGATCTGGCGCTAGCCGAAGGGTTCGTTGCCGAACGATTAACGTTTGGCGACATTCGCGGGTCGGACACGAAGGAGTTGGGTTTCTGAATGTCATACGCTGATCGTGATACAACCGGCAGCCGTATCGTAGCGATTATCTTTGTTTCGCTGATCGTTGCGGGATTCGGTTATGCTTTCGTCACCGGCTTGGCGGTAGATTTCGCCAAGAAGGCAGCCGAAAAATTGAACGCGTTCGACGTGGCGCCACCGCCACCGCCGCCGCCGCCGGACAAACCGCCACCCCCGCCGCCGGACCAGCCGAATCTGCCGCCGCCGCCGACCCAGGTCGTGATCCCGCCGATCACGCCGCCGGTGCCGTCGCCGGTCAACATCGCGACGACCAACGTGCCGCAGCCGCCACCCCCGGTGACGCCGCCGGCCCCGGTCGTGCCGCCGCAGCCGCCAGCGCCCCCGGCGCCCAAGCCCGTCGCCGTCAAGGGCGGCCCGAGGGGCAATCCGGGTGGCTGGTTCACCGACGACGACTATCCTGCCGACGCCAAGCGCGCCGGTGCCTCGGGCCGCGTCTCGGTGCTGCTCAGCATCGATACATCGGGCAAGGTTGCTGGCTGTCGCGTCACCGCGTCGAGCGGCAATTCGTCGCTCGACGACGCGACCTGCCGCCTCGCGCAGCGTCGTGGCCGCTTCATCGTGCAGAAGGATACGGAAGGTAACGCGCAGCCTTACAGCTATACGTTGCCCGGCATCCGCTGGACGCTGAAGGACGAATGATTTGTCATGCCGGTGCCCGGTTTCCGGGCGCCGGCCGGGTTATATCTAGAGAGATATTTTAAGAGGAAGCATCCGAATGAGCATTTCCATCCTTAACGCTGGAGCGGCCAGTGCCGCCCAGGAACAGTTCGGTTTCTGGAGCGCGCTGAACAACGGCGGCGTCATTTCCTATGCCACGGCGGGCATTCTGCTGGTCATGCTGTTCTTCACGCTCTACATCTTCTTCA
>Ga0307517_10014477_pt1 | contig 10592 bp, 15 predicted proteins | sample 23_EM_MG_FD_194515 | JGI IMG/M metagenome (GOLD analysis project Ga0307517, IMG submission 194515) | Populus trichocarpa ectomycorrhiza microbial communities from riparian zone in the Pacific Northwest, United States - 23_EM | ecosystem: Host-associated > Plants > Roots > Unclassified | place...
CTACTTTGCAGGGATGAGCTGCGCCTGGGGTGAGGGCAAACTGTCCTTTTTTACTGTACACCCTTAGCATGAAGCCACGTGTTCGTTCAGGACGGCATTTCCTTAATCCAGACATATTTCTTTCACAGGTGCATGCATTTAGTTAATGCATAATATTTAGGCAGAGATTTCCATTGAATGTGCTCTTTAGTCGTTGCTTGCAACTCGTTGGTCAATACAGTAGAAAACCAATTTTATTGATTGCCCACAACCAACCCAGCTAAAAATTGAAATCGCACACTAACCTAACGACAAAGTACTAAATCATATTATTGAACTTTTGAGTTTATATTATACAAGTAACACTACTAGCTAGGGTTTTTGTTGGGACTTGGAGCAGTGCCCTTGGCCTTTGCCTTGCACAGTTGTATCCCTCTAATCTATATCTACCATCTTATCTCCACCTCCCAAACCCCATTTCCCATTACCTCGTGAGACATTTTGGCTTTCTAAACAGATAAATATCATCATCACTGTATTCCCATCAACTTCTTCATCCTTCGTGTGTAAAAATTGCTCTCAATTCTCTACATGACTAAAAAAGCCATGGACTCAACCACAAGCCCCCACCACATCACCAAATCCCCTGACTCGGACACAGATACTGAAACCCCACTCCAAACCCATCTCACCAAGGCCTTATCCCTTACAAATGGCTCACATAAGACCCACCAAAATCGCCATCTTCCACCACCACCACAACAGCAAAATATGGTGGTGTCTTACAAAGAATGCCACAAAAACCATGCTGCAGGTATTGGTGGACTAGCCTTGGATGGCTGTGGGGAGTTTATGCCCAAGTCAACTGCCACCCCTCAAGACCCTACCTCGTTCAAATGTGCTGCCTGTGGCTGCCACCGCAACTTCCACCGCCGTGAACCATCTGGCCCCACCACCATCACTCACATGCTACCACCACCAGCACTTAACTGGACCACGAGCTCAAGCCAAAGCCCAGGGTCAACAAGTTCAGGCCCAAGTCCTAGCCCAACATCACCGGCATCACCAAGCCCGCAGTCTTTCTACCCTTCTGCTCCTCACATGCTGTTGTCCTTGAGCTCTGGTCATTCTGGTCATCTCGATGAAACCCAGCTCCAGAAACAGAGTTACAGTCTCGCAATGACAAGCCCACATGGGAAAAAGAGAGCAAGAACCAAGTTTAGTCAAGAACAGAGAGAGAAGATGTATCTTTTTGCTGAGAAGTTGGGGTGGAGGTTGCTGAGAGGCAATAATGATAGAGGTGTTGAAGAGTTTTGCAGTGAAATCGGGGTTACTAGAAATGTTTTCAAAGTTTGGATGCATAACAATAGGTCCAGGAAAGAAAAGTTGAATAATAGTTACGGTATTAATAGCAGCGACAAGTGTGGTTTTAATGCTAATGAGGAAGCTGGTAGAGTTGGTGCTGACAACAAAGGTTGCAGCTTCAACAACAATGGGAGCAACTATGATAGCTTTGATAGGTACCAGATTGAGAGTAAAGTCCGTGTACATGGTTCTATGGCTCCCCATGGATCTTCTCCATCGTATTGATTTAGATAAAGAAGAAAAAACAGACGACAGACAGACGACTAGTGGGCATGAAAGTTCTTTGCTTCTTCTTCTTCTTCTTCTTTTGTTTTCTAGTTTCTTTAGCTATGTTGATGACCGTTCAGTGATTGCTAATCACTAATTAAAGGTCGTCATGGAGAGAAATAGAGTGGAGAATGCATGACAGTTAAAAGGGCAGTAACTTTTCTTACATAACTATTATGTTCTCTGTTAACCTGTCTTTAGTATATTTTATTGATATCAATCATTAACATTCTGCAGCCTTTTTTAACTGCTGTATCACCAAAACGTAGGTAAACGTCATTACTGGGCAATAGCATGGCATGGTGTGCTTTTTTTTTTTTTTTTTGCATTTTATTAGAACTGGCCAGGGAACTCTCTTTACTCGCTTGATACGATTAATCCATCTGTTTTTGAAGTAAAGGGAAAGGGGAATAGAAACAAACCCCCCCCCCCCCCCCTAAAGCCATGGTTTATCAAATTTGGATATGCAATCTGTAATGACATGTCATCTGTTATTCATTTTGTGGAGCAGCTCTGATCTTGCAGAATAAATATAGGATGCATCCTCTCTCTTAAAAGGGTTAATGGCTCTCCTGGGGTAGTTGGAGAGGGTGATTTTGGATTTGGATTCTGATCACAAATCAAACAGTGAATCCAGCTCCAAACTTGGTGGCATGTATCTACTATTATTATATGTTATCTTGTTATCCCAGACTTTTTAACGCAAGCAGCATAGTTTTGATTTGCTTAATCTGTGTTAGGCGACAGGAGCAGTGGCCTCAACAAAGCATTTCCACCTTTCCCTGTTCAGTAGGTTCATTAATTAAGACGCAAGGTTTGTTTTCTTTTGCTCCTAATTTAAAAATAATTAAGCAACTTGCATTAAGCTACAGCTTAATACTAAATATTATATTACCTATCGCTGCTTCTATGCCTTGAAAGCCTGCCACATGCTGCAGATTTTCATCTTCTTTCCTCTACGTGGCCCGCTATTAAACGACACTGATTAATAAGAAATTCAGGCCCCAAACATCCATAAATCACATCACCTAATGGAGGATCGGGTTCTTGTGCAAGTGGCTTTCTTAATAATGACTTATCCTTCATGTTTTCTAATCCATCTCCAAAATTTAAATCCATATCCCATTGTTCCTAAAGCTATACCGATGAAAATTGCCAGCGTTTCGGGTCAGTCCAGGCATAACAAAGTTCTCGTCCTCTGGCCAGCGTTTCAGGTCAGTCCAGGCAGAACAAAGTTATCGTCCTCAGGCCTCAAGTGCATGGCATGGGTGTCATCTATTGACCCAAACATGACCATGAATGTGGCTTAAGCTTTGCCAAACCTGTTAATTTGACGTAATTTCTAGTGAAAATAAACGTCGACAGTGAGCGTCTTGCTATTGAATCCCACGGATCATAGTGTTAAGAAACTAAGAATTACTTGCCTAGCTAAAAACAGACAATAGAATGCAACCCGAAGAAATCGCCTCTAAAAAATGAGGTGACAGAATAGGCATAAACATGGTCACCATATTCACCTTACCCATTCGCTTTAACATGGATTCATAAACAATCGTTGATAATCAATATTCCCAGGATTTACAAGGCAGGACCTGTCAAAATTCAAAACAGAAACTTCTCTTTTCAGGAAAAAAAACAGCTATAGATGCAGCCCTTGATGTGTTTTTGAAAAAGGGTATCAGAAGAACTAACTATATGATGGAGATCAAATAAAAACATTTCACAAATGCAACTGCGAAAGTCCAATTGCATCGTCATCATCAGAATGATCTGGCACGTCTCTACAATACTCACAGGTAAAACTGGGAGGTGTCAAGTGCAAACAGTAGTCGATTCTTTTTTCCATCCAAGCCACTCTTCTCTCAAAATTCATTACCCCGATATGCATTATCCGGGTATCAACCTGAGCAGCTCTAGCAAAACTACGAAGCAAAATATAATAATCTGCATGGGCAACATAAGTTAACGCACCATCACCTACCCTCCGTACATAGTGGAGGTAATCAAATCTCTTGATTTTGAGCCTTGGTGGAATGTAATAGAACCTATTCTCTGCCATGTCTAATTTCAACTTTCTAATGGCTTTATCTTTGACAGTCTCCGTTGAATCATCATTGTTTTCATCTCCTGTTGAATTGCAGGTATCAGTGGATAGGCATTCATGGGTCTCTTCTCTAATTTTCTTTTTTCCCATCTGATCTCTGGCTAATCCATTGTCATTCCTCGATCTTTTTCCATTAAAAACAGTCCTATTTTGTGCTCCATCATCTTCTGCCGGATCAGAATACTGATAACAGAAACAATTAACAAGTCAGCACAAATACTAGCTTTCTGGCACTTACTACCTTGACATGCAGCATTCACATCTACCATCCAGAAAAAAGCGCCAGAAAAAGAAACTGCCAACCTAGATTCCAAATTATAAGAGCATAGAATAAAAATATTCAGCATACAGGGCACGACTGTGAACCAATCTGAAGATACCACCAGGAAAGATTTTACTCTTATATGCAGTCAATCAAACATACAGTACACCAAATTTAATATTTTACTTTTTTTTCTTAGCAAGAATGATTCTTTACTCAGAGAAATGAGGGGCAAAAAACAACGTTCACTTTGAATACCATGAAGATATAATTATAGCAAATTGACAACAACGATAAGAACTCAGACCTGGGGTTACATTTTGAAGTCGAAAATCCAAAGAAAATAAAAGGATGTCGGAAGTCTATTTCAATTTTCAACTTACGAAAAAAAATACTGAAAAAAATGACCAATTGGTATCTAGCACATTAGAAGGGAATCTAATGATGTGAGCCCAAGTTTGATGAGATCCAGGTTACAATCAACAAACACCAGCATGGCACAAAATCCTTAGCATATGCCTAAAAATAGATCATAGGAAACTTTCAGATTGCTTATTACCTTTTCACTCTGATAAAAATCCCACAACTTCTTTATTAACTCATCCTCCCGATGATTCACATGCGAAGATCCTGCTCCACAAAATACCACCTCATTACAGTATTGGAGATATGATGGCAAGTCCCTTGTGAACTCTGCAAGCACAAGAAAGAATAAATAAGTGGGGCAGAGTACTACAAACACAAAACCCTTCTAGAACATGGAATCCTTCAGTTCCAGAAACCCAATGCCAATTGACGTCCAAAACAAGAGAGAAATAATTACCATAGGTATCACTGATCTCATTGTATTTAGCATCTAAGTTGCGCAAAAGCTCTGCAGAATCTAACTCAGACCTCTGAACATGCGATCTGTTACCAATAGACTTCTCATCTGAATCATCCAGCTTGTGAGGAGAACCGGAATCTTTTTCATCAACTCGCATTTGAGAGCTACAAGGAAAGTCTAGTCTGCTTGTATAACCAGACAAACTTCCTTCCCATGCCCCAAAACCATTTATGTTGTAGATAATTCTTATTGCTACAATCAGTATTGACAATACACAAACACGGCTAGGAAGCCTCAACTCATTTGTTGAAAACCATTGATCTGGGGGCATTGACCACTCATATATGCGGCACGCATGTGGAAGAATCTTTTCAACTGGAAGAGACAACTGCTTAAGATAGCGAGACGCTATTCCATAGAAATACACTGGAGGCAAATGCAAGCCTATGGACTCAGCAATGCTGGCTGCCATTGACTCCAACTTCTGAATAGGAACTGCTTGCACAGGCCTGAACATTAGACTTGAACTTATACAACAGGCAGGCGACGAATGTCCAAAGTGTTTTTCAATTTCAACATGAGCATCAAAATAAGGAAGTTTCCCTTCGACCGACCACTTCACTATATCTGTGGGTAAAACTGCTTCTCTAGCAACATGACAAGCCAAAAACGAGATCACTAAAGAATAATGCAGTGGTATTTCCTTTCTCAGATACCTAAACCATATTAGCACTGCACGCTGACCAAATGAATTACGAGGTTCATGACGGTGGTACCTAACACGTCTCTTATCTTCTGGTTCCACTGAGATCACGGATTACAAAAATTACATATATAAACTCGAAAAATGTCCGTGTAATAAAAAAATGTAATCATTCTCACACACTAAAACTAAAACTAGTGAAGCATCCAATAAGACCATACGCATACATAGATGTAAACCATATCGATATCCACTTGAAACCAGCAAAAAAATTGAAAAATTCAACGAAAAATTTCAAGACAACAGAGGAGAAATAACAAAAAGTTACTGCGATAATTATTACCTGACAATTCGGTGGTTTCTGGTTTTTGCATCTCGGAATCAATCAAAACATCATTAGCCCAGCTATCCTTAAAAACCCCAGTAGTAAGCAAAAACCTTAACCAAACAGTGCTAGCAACCCCGACAATTAATGGAGTCACGTTAAACTTTTCAACTAAAGCCTCACACTGTAACCGAATCATTAACCCCATCCCTAAAACATATTTAATCCTAACCTCATTATAATAATCCTCGTAACTCAGCTTCGCTTTACTCAACCCCCCAAAATCCTCAGGCTCTGTAGGCCCAAACACCCCATCATCATTATAATCATAACCATAATCATCTTCTCTCTTAATATAATTCTGAGTATGATTGTTGTTGTCGGGTTCTGCTTCTTCTTGGGTAAAGCTGAGCCAGGCAATGGAGGAGGGGTCAGCGGTGGGTTGGGGGCAGTGGGTGGGTTGGGAGCGGCGGATGTGGCGGTGGCTGTAGAGGGCGGCGGCGTCAAGGCCTTTCTCAACAAAGTCTTCGTCGGCGACGCCGGTTTCCATGATGCCTTGAGCTTGAGCACCGCATTGCTGGCAGTAATAGAAGCCATCGGATTCTTCAAGACCTATGTAACCGCATGATTCGCATTGTAAGTTTCTTACCTCTCCTTCTTCTCGCTCCATTTACGATTATAGAAATTTTTGGAGTTGAATTTGTTCAGGTGCTGCTGCTGCTCACACAAGATTGTCTTTCTTGTATCATTGAAAACTAGAGTGGAGAGACAGAATTTACTGGAGTTGTATATCAACGAACAGCTAGCTAACTAAGAGCACTGGATTGGAGGAGTAGGTTAAATTACAGAAAAAGACTCTCTCTAGGTTTGAAATAATTCCACTATCATCCTTAAGAACTTTCAATTTTGTCAATAGGGGCGCCGATATGTCTTTTTATCGTGGTTATTTTTTTAGTTTTTTTTTTATCGAATTTAAACTTATCCACTTCAACGCATAGGAATCAAATAAGTGTGAATGATTTTATTGTAATTGTTTTTTTTATTATTATTTCTAATTAGTAATATGATTCTCCTATCTCAATACTATATATTAGCCTCGTTAAAATAATTTAAAAGACTTGATATCGTTTTTAAAATTAAATTTCTAATTTTTTTTAGTTGGGTATCACTCTCTCTTTTTTCCCCTATTGATCAAAACCCAGAAAAAAAAAATATTTTATCAAGTTTAAACAGTTCCAATTATTTAGGGTTGGATTGGAAAAGTGGTGCGATATAGTTAAAAAGTATACACCATAATTTTACATTGATTCTACTAGAAAAAAAAAAACTCTTAGAACCCTAGAAAAAAAATTGAATAGCACACAAGTTGCATATCTCGAAGATGATATGATTTCAAAGCATACACTCGAGGCAAAATTTATTAACTGGCCAATGCCAATACCGTGTTGACAACTCTATATAATATAAAGAATACAGCAAGTGTAATTAATCCAATGTTGTTGTGAAATTTATTAAATTCATTATTTATATTAAGCTCAAACTAACTGAAAAATACCCTTAAATGTAAAAAAAAACTTGTGAAACTTCCAAGGTCCAACAATTTCCGAGCTGCTATTACATCGAATTTCTCTTTTATCTTAAACAATAACCTTTTCAACTTGATACTGCATTTGAATCTCATATTGATTAGATGCTGTTACTTTTCCACTACAAGATTAAAAACAGGTCCTTTAGCATTAGATTTTTGGACAAGGAAAATCACCAAAAAAGACAGGATAATGGTCATCTGCGCAGTTTTTGGATACAACCAAGGTTGGGACCGTACAGGGAAGTCTCTTCACAGAAAGGCAAACAACAATTTATACATAAATAGAGCCCCCAAAACTTGTCTTGCTTGAAGATTCTAGAAATACTGACAAAGCCCTGCTCCAAAATTAATATCAGTAACTGGTCCATCGATTCAAAGTTGCCATTCTATTGGGGAAATTCCCATTTGCGCCAAAAGCTTATTTGTGCGAGAAAAATGCCTGATCACATCATTTGCAAACAATGGTTAACAGTTCTGTCATTTTATTGAATTCATCGAAAGGGAACAAGGTTTCCTTTTCCTTCTAATGAATTTGAATTTCCTTCATGTATTGGATACATGAGTTCTGTAATTTTTTTTTTTTATGAGAATCAATATATCAGATGCATAAATAGAAAGGAAAACATGTTTGCAAAATAATGTTATATTTGACATCAAATTTTAACATAAACAATAATGTGACCTCGCACAAGTAAAACTAATTCAAGATACTTAATGATTCCGTAATTAAATAAAACAGAGGAAAGGACATGTTCTTCCTTGTGAATTATCTTATCAGTTGTGAGTTAAAAAATGGGGATGAAATTGTTGGATCCCAACAAAACTATTTTGAACTGCCTAAAGCGTTCCCAGTCCCTTAAAAAGTCCTACTGTTTGTCAGAATTGTTATCTAGTTGCATTCGATACCAATTTGCATGAACTTGGGGTTTAAGGGACAAATGATTCTCACTATTCAGCCCCAGGTGACGAAACTTAACTTCCTTGACTGCCTCTCACTCTCTTTGCCTTCTGATCATGCCTAACACCCATCACAACTCATCTATTCTAAATCTGAGAACCCTAAAACAGTAACTAATAAATTATATAATAAATTACTTATAGTGATTTTCTCCATTTTAAGTATATAAAATTGCATTACAATTACTATGCATGAAAACAAACTAACCTGCAGCCAAAGAAGCCTCTGTTTGCAGATAAGCCAGAAGGATGTGCAGCCTTCAGAATGTGATGCTTTGTCTGGTCAATTAACCTGGGAAACAACCTTTTTATAAGCATGCTGACTGGATATTCAAACTACTAAATTCCAGCAAAAATTCCTCCAAATTCATCACACAAACTGAATCATTTTAAGTCATAAAAACGTTAATGAAATCATCCATAAAAAGCAAACATTCCTCTCAATACATTCATCAAACAAAATTGAGTCATTTTGGTTCATAAAACCGTTTATGAGCACATTACAACTTCAAGGAAAAATTACTCTCTCAAACCTGTCATCTTATATAAAACGTTCGTAATTGTTTCATTTGAAACTATTGTATCTTCAACAATGACCAAGTTTGTACCAGAACAAGCATAAATAAATATAAGGCATAATGCAGGATAAATGATCAGGATTGTACATTGAGGACTTCTATTTGGGACAACTGAAATTAAGGGAAAGAGTATGGTCGATTAGAGTTGGAACTTGAGTTGTAAATTGATGAGCATAAAGATGATAAAAATTCAAGGATAACGAGCTAGGCCATCACAGCTTCGGAAAACCACAATAGGCTATCAAAGTTGTTTGTTTTATCTCTACTAAAGATTGCAGGTTAGATGCTTTATATACAGACTATCAGCGTTCCTAGTCTAAAAGGACGAGGACATCTAAACAGGAAAGACAAGCTTATATTAAAACAAATGCTAGTAGTAGGATAAAGTTGGTTATAAATAAGATAACCAGAGAGTAGCCACTACTTGTGTGCAGCAAATCCAGAACTTACAGAAACACTTTTAATGCTTAAATCTCAGAACATCCAAAAGATAACATAAGAAGCTGAATTAACATGAGAAATAAGATTCAAAAAATGAGTAAAGGGGCTTTTAAGTCTCAATATTTCTTTTTTGTAAAAAAGGTGCATGTGCCAGGCCTTTTGAAAGGCAGGAGTTGGGCAGTTCCACAAAAGAAGCCCGGTCAGCTAGCAAGTTAGGCTCTACATTAAACCAAGACCATAATTCTACATTCCTTTGATATTCAATCTTGCTTTTCCTTGAATTTATAGTTCTCCATGTCAAGGCAGATGACATTCCACAGAATGTCAACTCATTTAGAATGCCAAAATGTGTGCATAGTTACGCTGCATTTAGGTTTGCAGCAAGGTGACCCAGCAAACAGAAGTGTTTACCATTTGGTGAACACATATCCCACCTTATGCATGCTTCAGAGCCAATTGATTCAACTACAGTAAACCTGTTAGGGAATTCAACACCCAAATGCACTCTAGTCTCTTTCAAACTATATTATTAAGCCAAAAATGTTGGAGTTAATCAACTAAATACTCAATCCATTGAGTAGCGTGTATGTGTGCGCGCGCGCGCGCAAGTGTGTGTGTGAGAGAGAGACAAGGGAGGGAGGCAGGGAGGGAGACTTTTGTTAATACAGAAGATATCTTATTCATTTGCTGCACTGAACCAAGCTTGCATGATAGACATACTTGGATTTCTCCTGAGCTGAGTTACCCCAAAGAAGAAAAACAACTCCTTCCTTCTTCTGTGAAATTGTTTTGATAACAGCATCAGTGAAATGCTCCCATCCTTTCTTTGAATGAGAATTCGCTTGGTGATTCCTAACTGAACAGAAACAAAAGATAACCAGAACCTTTCATGTTGAACATTTTCAGATACGAAATGTTAGACCCTGAAGTGCCAAAATGTAAGTAACAAAAATATTGTGCTTCACTAAATAAAGCTCTACCAACTGCCTCATCAAATTCATATGCCAACATGGAAAACTTGTCACAATTGTCATGATTCATAATTCTTCCACTATACACAAATAGCATGCCATGATATTCAAAACTCATACAACAACTCCACCATTACAGATTGCATTGATTATGGGAGCTTTTCCACCCACTGACTGAATTTATCCCAAGTTTCCCTGAAATAAACTGGCATCAAGCAAATACAAG
>Ga0307517_10014478_pt1 | contig 10591 bp, 2 predicted proteins | sample 23_EM_MG_FD_194515 | JGI IMG/M metagenome (GOLD analysis project Ga0307517, IMG submission 194515) | Populus trichocarpa ectomycorrhiza microbial communities from riparian zone in the Pacific Northwest, United States - 23_EM | ecosystem: Host-associated > Plants > Roots > Unclassified | place...
CTAGGTTTTCTAATCTATAAAGCAACTAAGGTTTAATAATTTGCTTTGTTAGAAATTAGTAAATATTACAAAGAATATTTGATTGAATTAAATGAAACTACCTGTGCTCATAAACGATCCTTACTCATCCCACTATATATATTCTTAAGAGTTTATATTTTATTTTTGGTTTCCATTGATAACACACCAGAACAACTAAGAATTTTTATTCATATATGGGATAATTATTCATATAAATTTGACTTACAAATCTCTTAATTCTAACACTTCAAGTATTGCGAAGTTCATATAATATTTTGTTCCCAAGCAGCCACAATATGAAAACATTCCTTCAACACAATTAAAAAAAAATTCAAGTAAAAAACAGGTTATCTAACGTGGTTTGAATTTTCATTTCTTATTATTGTTATGATTTACCTTTGTATTTTCTGACCATTAGGGACGATAATTAATACTATAATATATAACTTTTATGTTGTTGTAATAAAATTATATCCTCGTTCAATTTTACCGCACATCATTCAGTGATGTTACTAAAATTTCATTAAAAAATAAATTTCATTTACCCCTGAATAAATATTGTATTTAATATATATTTACAATCTATATATTTTTTTTTATTTCTTAAATTCATTGTAACTATAAAATGATATTTATTACACAAGTCTTGAGTACTTGTGTCTGCTGTACAAACATGGGAAAGAAACAAAATAGAATAACACATGCTAGGCCTTTCAAAACCCAAAAAGCAACCATCGTGATTCAATTGCTAGCACAACACTGTCATATCTAATCAAACGTGGACAAATAAAAAGAAGACACGTGTCCTGCATCTCAACAGTTGCCACGAGGTTCTGGCTATTATGATATTAGAATTTAAGGTTTTGTATGCTTATAGTGGTGTCAAAGAAATGTTGGTCGAGTGCCGAAATAGTCACATGCTTCAATAGTAGGGTTCTGGACCTTCTGTGTCACTAGTAATTAGAAAAAAACAAAAAAAAACTTGTTTTGAGGTTCATGATGTAGGTAAGTTTTAGACAGTTACTTGATATTTTATTAAATTTGTTCTGATGGTTTATATTTAATTTTTTTTATCTTTTTTTATTTTAAATTTAAAATTAACATATAAATATTATTATGATATGACTTAGTTATATTGGTTAATCTAAAAACAACTTATCTAACTAGTAAAAAACATTTATTGTGATAAATATAAAATATTTGTACATATATTATTCCAAAGTTTGTAATGTACTAGTATAAATGGAAGAGCGAATTACCCTGAAAGAAACTAGGATTTATTTCTATCAAAACTTTTTTCACCTTGAAAAATAATAAAAGGAAATGCATGTATATCAAATCAAAAAAGTATCTTAACCTAAGCTTACTATCTTAATTTAATAATTTAAACAGTTAGGTGAGATCTTAAAATATAATTTATATTATTTTTTAACAATATACGACGTAAGCTAGTTCGATTAGAATGATAATACAAGGCTTGACCTCCTGAGAAACCTTTAATTTTTTTTTGGTAATAATCAAAATTTAATAAAAAAACTATATTACTACCAAGACAATGATAATCGAGTTAAAAAATAATATTTACATAGCGAGTAGTGGAAAATGATTAAATAAAAAAATATTCAGCAGTTTTTTGTCCAACATAAGATTACATCCGGACTCATTCTTGTATATGAGAAAATATTGTCCATGCTGTGCAGCCATATTGCTATGTGGTGAAGGATTACCGAAAACACTACATCCCAATCGGGTTTTTTGTTTTCAAAAATTAGTTTATTCGTTGATGTCCAGATGCCCCATAACGTGAAAGCAAAATAATTGCTTTTCGTTGGAATTTCCCGGTGACCAATGCACTCCATCTTTGTAGTAACAAGTCAATAGACTGAGGCATGCTCCACCTGCAATCTAACCATTTTGTGAACTTCATCCACAATTTCCACACATCAGTACAGTGCTAGAAAAGATGAGCTGCATCATCGGTACTGCTATGACAAAATGAACAATTTCTTTGACCAATGCCTATCATGTGCATGCGGAGAAGAAACTTCTGAGTGCATACTCTATTCTGTAGCAGGGATCCAAATGAAAACATCTGCCATAAACAGAGAGGAGAACGGTACAGAACCTGGGTAAACAACCCTGTCAAATATCAATTTGTTGCAAGTGTTAACAGTAAACCCTCCTGTGAGCATGCTTCCCGTACTCTAGTGTCCTTTTTATTCAAAATAAATTGAACCCCACTTGACATTTGTTTTAGCTGGTCTAGTTGTCGCAATTCGGGTTCCCGTAATTTCCTTCTTCAATAAACCTTCCACTGCCCCACACCATCACATAAATCTCCCATCAATACGTGAACTGACTCCTCTTTTGTTTCAGACAACCTTTTTGTTGAGCAACCTTTTATTGTCCTTATTTTGGATTACTGAGTGTTAAGATCGTTGCTAGATCTTACAATTTGGATGCTCATTTCCAAGGAAAAACTGCAATTGGATTTGGGGATAACTTTGCAACCAGGAACAGCGAGTGAAGATACCCAAGGACATATATCTTCTTGTTAGTAATGATCATAGTTCTACGCAAAACGAAGGGATCGTACAACAATAGATGAGGAGAATAAAACCAGGCATAAGCATAAGACATCCATGGCAACACGCCGAAGGGCTTGCTTTAGTGTTTTCCTATCCTTTCCTCGTATTGACATTGATGTAATCCATAGTATTAAGGTGACATATAATCTAATTTGTTAATTTTCAAGGAATTTTTGGTGCATTCAAGCTATATTCAAACCTAATATTATGTAGATTGTTGAAGTGAATGATTTGACTTCTCATACATGGAAACCTTGAATATCTCAAAAGATTGAGATATAGGAAAGGATTTGCCAGGACTTGACAGTGTCCTCTCCCTTAAAAAAATATTCAGGTCCTATCTTCAACTATCTGACCTTGCATGTCTAAATTTAGAATCCACTTGATTGCTCGCATGCTACATATCAATTTTTTTAATATAAAAAAATTGATTTTAGTAATTTTAAATAAGTAAGAAGAATTCAAAATTTATCTGAATTCAATAAACTTAATTAATTTAATAATTTGATAAAAAATAAGCAACAATAATAAATAAATTAAACAAAAAGAATTGATATTAATTAACTATAAAAAATTGCTTGCCAATATCATATTTGGTGTTGTAACTCAATTTTGGGGTCCCCCCCAAATCAAAGAGAAAAATAAAAAAATAAAAGGCAACAAAAAAATAGAAAGATAAGAATGAAAAATAATGGCAATTTGGTAAAAGCAGGTCGAGAAGGTATGCAGATACATGGAGGAACTAAACTGAGATTTTAAACAGAATTGAAAGCCTAATTGTACCTCATTGTACCCAAGATCAAAATAAAATGTAGGTTCAAGGTCAAATTAAAAGACTATTGGATGAATATTCATAAAAATTAAGTTTGAGGACTTAATTAGATTTTTAATAAACCAATTTGATTTAATCATAGCCCCAATTAAATGTTGAATTAAGTTTAAGAATTAATTTGGGTCAAATTAAAAGATTTAATTAGGTACAAAGATTTAACTATAGTTTTAATGAGTCAAATTAAAAGATTCAATTAGATGCAAATACTTGATTATACTTTTAATGAGTTAAATTAATTCTATTAGAGACTTAATTGGTAAAAAAAATTAAGTTTAGAAACTTAATTTGGGCTTAATTGAGAAGATTGAAATTTTTGAAGATCTGATTTTTTTCAGGCTCAATTCTGTGAAATTAAGGACAAAATTGCAAGAAAATCAAAGTTTAAGGTTCAATTAAGGGCTAAATTGAAGAATTTCAATACCAAGGACCTTTTCGCAAAATGTGCGCGAATTCAGGGGCCAAATTTAGTTGAAAACATGAGTGAAATTGAAGAAATTAGAAGTTTGAAAGTCAATTGAGGATAAAATTTAAAATATTCAAGACTAAGGACCGAGATGACAAACACGTTGGAATCAAGGGGTGCTTTTGAAACTTGACAGGGGTGAAATTGGATTGATTCTTAGAATCAAAATTCAATTAAAGATCTAATTGAATAAATCAAAAGGTTAAGGGCTAAAATAGAAAGAGAAGTTTTAAACCTAATTTAAACCTAAAGAGCCAAAATGACATCGTTTTATTTAAATGAAACAACGTGTTTTGTTATTAAAAAAGAAGAAGAAATGATGTTGTTTTGAAGGGTACTATTCATTGTCTTCCACCTAAAAACAAGCGGAGACAACCTGTTTGGGGAGGGGATTCAGGTGCCATTTTTTCTTTTTAGTGTTATTCCAATGACTAAAAAAGCTTGTTTTCCCTAATCTTCTGTTGAAAGAGGATCCTGCTAGCCTTGTTTCAGTCCTGCTCATACTCTGATATATTTGCAAAGTTGATCCAAATAGGTTGACCCGACCAGCCATGACAATTCATGATAGTGATTTTTAGCCAATGGTTGAGATCCTTCCCATTTGAATCAAGAGCCAAGATTCATGTCCAAAAAAGACCAGATATCCCTCTTTCATCCCCTACAAATAGGGGTGGATTTCATGTAAGAAAAAAAAAAACAAAATGTAGGGAGAAGAGAGGTAAAAAAACAAGCCAAAAATGTTTTTTTTTGGTTGCCCAACCAGCCAACTTTCTCCTCCTTTAGCGACCACCGTGAGCCACCAACAGCCTCGAAGGCGCCACCACTGATGAGTATGACGACAACCCCGAACTAGGTACCCTCTCTTCTCCTTCTTTCACTTTGTAACCTGTATGCCATGAAAGTGAAACTTGCAGAACGTGAATATTAATTCATGTTCTGCAGGTTACAAAACTTACATGGTCACTGGGCTAGATCAACCACCATATAAGTTAGGTTGGATCCAAACCCAGTCCGTATGGTGGGCTAGGTCCAGCCCACATCATAATTGTTTTTTTTTAAAGCTTGTTAGGCCATTTATCAACTCAACAAATCAGGGATTGGGCCTGAGCCCGACCCGTACACATGGGATGGAGCCTCAAACCCAATAGGCCCAGCCCATGTGGCTGGGGTGTGTTTGGCCCCACCTTATTTTTTCTTAAGAAAGGCGTGTTTACCAAACACGCCTTTAAGGCATTTTTAATTACTCTGATTTAGGCTAAGGGCGTGTTTGGCAAACACACCTTAAGCCTTTTTCCTTTAGTTTTAATTTGTCTATATTTTTGTGTTTAGTTAAACAAACCTTTAAAAAATTCAAGGATCATTTTGAAATTATTTATGGGTCCCTCGCGTGTTTTTCCAATAATTTTTGCCTAATTTTTCTTAAAAAATAAAAAAAAATTCAGAAAATTAAAAGAATTCCTTTATTTCAAAAAATACAAAAAATATTTTTTTTCAAGAATTTCATCTAATATTGGGTTGTAAACTTATACTGTGATACAGACTTGGTGTTAAAAATATATAGTTTTCTCTAAAATTTTAAAAAATCTAAAAAATTCAGAAAAACTTTCTCATTTCAAAAACACAAGAAATATGTTTTGTTTTCGTGCATACAACAAGATTCTAAAGGTTTTTCATGTATATTTAAAAAAAAAAACAAAATCACATTTTATCATGCAAAATAGATAATTTAATAAGTTTATGATTATCCATTAGGGTTTGGCCAACATACCAAAAGTCCCTAAAAAACAAAACAATTTTTTTTCTTTCTTATGAGAAAGATCTAGAAAGAGATACTAGTTGTAAACTGAACTAAAAGGGCACCGCATCAATCTACTTCACGAAACTCAACACTTAAAACTTAGTACTTTCTTCGCATGAGTTAGAAGAATTGTTCTTTTTTTTTAACTATGAGTTTTTTTAGAAACTATAATTATAAATAAATATTTATGTTAATCTTCACATGAAGTAAAAATGAAAACAAGAAAAATGATGGTACATATAGTAATTAGTGTAGTTGGATTCACAATGATGAGGCTGGAAAAAATATCAAGAGAAAAATTATTAGTGTTTTTCATCGGTTGATAAAACTGGACTTGAAGGACTTGATGAGCCCGCTAACACCTATAAGAAAAACACTTCAATGCTTAAGTCGGTATAATATTTATATAGGTAACGAAGAGAGTGAGTTGTATTTGTGTGTAGAGAGAGAATAAATAATATTCTCTAGACTTAAATGTTCTTTAAATTTTGTTCAAGTCTTGTATTAGATTTGTATTGTGTTAGACTTGCGTTAAGTCTTGTGTTATCTAGTATCATGAAGTCTAAAGAGATGAACTCTGGTGTTGGCCTACTTTTATATGTTCCTAGAGAGATGAACTTAGATAGACTTTCTTAAGATAAATATTTTAAGAAATATCTAAGATATTTATGGAGATGTGCACATTATATAAAACATAATGTAGATCAAATTGGACTCGGCCCAGTAATTAATATTATTGTGTAGTTTTTTCGTGTATCATCAAAGCCTCTCAATTCTTGCAAACAAATGTGCTAGTAAGATTAGAGGAGTAAATGCTTCTAATGGGTAATATTATCTTTAGTGTATCATCAGAGTACTCCAAGTCCCGATGACACTTGTTGTGTGTACAAGCTGCCATAAAAACTGTTTGTGGGTGTCACCGTGGTGTTACTATGTATAGTCGCTGGCGTAGCCTTGGCATGACCACTGGCATGTCGTTGGCGCAATCGTAGACAAAGTTGTTGGCATATCATTGCCATTTCGTGAACTATGAAAAGAGCCTTTAAGAAACATGAGTGAACTGATTTTTTGTTCATTTTCCACAAACAACGACAATGATGAGGCCGAAAAAATCCTCGGGAGAAAGATTGGGGACATTTTTCATGGCTGATAAAATTAGACCTGAAAGACTTGACGGACCCGCCAACGTATGCAAGAAAAAAAATTTAATGCTTAAGTCAGTATAGTGTTTGCACATGTGATGTGATGAGAGGAGTGAATTGTATTTGTGTGCAGAGAGAATAAATGATATTCTCTAGACTTAAATGTTCTTTTTCCTTGTGTAAGTCTTGTATTAGACTTGTATAGTCTAAAGACATGAGTCGTGGAAAGATAAGCTTTGACCTTAGTTTTTTTATTTATTTATGTTTTTAGAGCGATGAACTTATTTTACAAGATAAATATCTGAAAAAATATCTAAAATATTTATAAGTATCTAAGTTATAAAATATATAATATAAATATTTAAAATATTTATAAAAATATATATGGTATAAAACACAATCTAGACTTGATTGTACTCACCCCGTAGGCAGGTTTTTCATATATCATCACACACAACTTGAAGATAGATTGGTTATTTCTTGGTAAAAATCAATGGAATCAATCTCATCATTAAAGAAAGAAAAAAAAAAGAAGGAATCAATTAATAGAATGCAATTTGAGTCCTTACAAATGTTCTTATGAATATTATTATAACCACTGACAAGTAACATCATTTTCAGTTTAGCACAGAGTCTGGTGTTATGGTAATCACTGAATCAACATGAATTTGGGGTTTTGAAGTCCTATTAATTTTGCTTCGCGTGATTGTTATTTATTCATCATCATCACCTCTCTTGGCGCTCTCTCCCTCTCTCTCCCTCTCTCACACACACTCACTCTTTTGTGTGCATACAGCTAGCTAGCTATGTGTGTTATAAGGCTGCAACAATGAAATGGACCATACCATCATACCTACAATACAAGGCCTAACTAGCTAGCCCTCCTTTTTTATATTTTGGCGAGAAAACAAACAAAAAGAACCATGCCCCAAGCTCATACATCCTTTAAATCTCCACAAACCGTTAGCCATATGAAACACAGAATGACAAGTAAATGGCATCTGAGAAACCTCTCTATACCTAGCTAGCTACAACTCTACCTTTTTAAAAAAACCCTAACCCATTATAGGCCGGCTCATGACTTCCTTTTCACGCACCTCTAGTTAGCTTTCCTAGCTAATTAGTCTACTTTTGTTACTAGTAATCTCTTTTATCTGCTATGTTAAATGTTCCCATCCAAGGGTACACGCGCAAATCCTTTCACGGGCATTGCCATTACTAACTTTAAACACTTAAATAGCACTACCAGCTACATGCGTAGAGCCAGCCATGTATGATATATTCAGAGAAGGGAGTACTACTACTACTACTACATAATATTGTTGCATGCACTAAAGATCTCCTCATTACCAACCACCAAAGATGCTATGCCTTTATTCTTAGAGAAGAAGATAAACGTTGTGCCTTCCATGCATCAATTATTGTAGGGGACGAGGTCCTTGGTAAAGATTATTGGCAACATAGCATAACTAGGTTTGGTCTCTTTTTTGCTAAAAAAACAAAACACCCATTGGGATTTGAGTAAGGTAAAGGCTGTTGCTAGAGTTATTACAGAATTATTTCAAGCCTATTCATACAAGAAAAAAAAATTATTATTCATGCCTACATATTTCTTATGAATTTGCACTTCAATGAGCTGTCCAAGTACTGTAGCACTAGTATAAATTAGGAAGAACCACTATTATTGTTCTACCTTTTTTTGAACGAGCAAATCCATGACAGAAACTTAGATCCACTTCTTCCAAAAAAAAATTAAGAAAATGAACAGAAGAAACTTGAATCCACTGAATACTACGTACTGGGCCTACAGAAATTGACTGATACTTTTGGTTAAAGCCTATATATTGACAGGCATGATTTAGATTTTTGGACTTATTAGTGTTTGTCTTGTTGGTATATTTATTCCTTTTTCTTTATGATTAAAAGAAATAATGATTAAAATTTTTGTTTATTTCTTGATTTGGTATCATGCTTTTCAAGAATTGTTCTTTTACTAGTATTTTTAATAAATACTAGTCTTTTGCACAAAAATATTGTTATACTATTTTGTAATATTTTAATAATTATTATTTTTTGAATGTTTATAAATGAGCAAATTTGAATACATATTAAATTAAATTATTTGATTTTAAAATCAATATAATCATATATAAAATCTCATTATGCATATATGGTTTGTTTGATTGTATAACATATAAAATTAATTTTAACTATACTAAAATAAAAATTAGGAACATAAAATAAAATTACGTTTTGATATTATATAGTTAGTAGTTATTATGTATGTCTGATAATAATTCTTAGAAATAATAATTACTGAATTACTTCTGAGTATAGTCAGAAATTGAAACGATATATATATATATATATAAAGTATAGTAGCAATAAGTATTTGGAGTACATTATTTTTTCTTGTGAATATATCTTTTTGAATGTCTTAATAACTAAAAAAGTTGAAATAAAATTTATTTGATAATATGATAAATTAAAATAAATATATCAAATATAGAAGTAATACCGTAATAAATAATGCAATGTTTTGTTTATAGTTAGATTTTGATTATAACTATTAATTTTCTTTATCTTTTTTTCACAATAAATAATGTTTGACCTCTCATTAACTCGCCGGAATGGGAGCTTGAAGGAGATCATGCATCCTAGAGCAGAGCACTTTTTTCTTAATTTCCTACCGGATTCGGGAGAGTCAGCTTGTCCAACATAAATACGGAACTCTCTCTCAACACGTAAACTAATGGAAGATTGGCTTGTCTCTAGAATTGCGAACATAAATTAACATCTACCGGCCAAATAGAAGAGGCTAGGCCACTAGCTAGTTGGATCCAAAAAGTCAAAACCCTCAATAAACTCCATGGCTCCATGTTGATGCAAAAAGATGGTAATCAAATATCATGGATAGAAAATCAGAAATCGTGAATCATGGCATTACTTTATGTCACAATGGTATAATTATTAACAACCTAAGGTAAGACTGTTTGGAAGTGTTATAACGATTATTTTTTAAAGTGTTTTTCATTTCAAAACATATTAAAATAAAAATATTTTTTTATAAAAAATTATTTTTGACATTAGCACGTCAAAATGATCTTAAAACATAAAAAACCATATTAATTTAAAGTAAATAAAAAAAATTTAAATTTTTAAATTTTTTCAAAAGTGTTTTTTGACAGCAATGTCAAACACCGCTTTAGGACCTTCAACACTCCTTGATAATGTTAACAATATTAATTTGAAGTATATATTGCATTTAGTTAGTGTTAACGATAGAATAAACATATATAAAAATAACATATTTTGATAAATGAAGATAAAAATATAAAATAAATATGTGTTAAAAAATATTATATACAAATTATATATTGAGATTTCATATAACAATTTAAGCTATTGGGTTGAATTGGTTATTTGACATGATATCAGAGCCTTGATGACTAGGTAGTCGCGAGTTTGAATCTCATCATCCTCATTTTATTTGATAAAAAATAAGTACAAGGTAGTGTGAACCTGTATAAATTTCAAGCCCAAGAAACTTTCACTTGAGAGGGATATTAGAAAATAATACAAATTATATTTTGAAGCCTTATCTAACAGTTTAAACTGTTGAGTTGAATTGATTTTTTAATAATATATTTACAAGATAATTTTAAAATTAATTTATATTAGTCTTGAGCCCTACCTTTTAAAATTAATTTTACAAGGTAGTGTGGACCTATACAGATTTCAAGTCCT
>Ga0307517_10014479_pt1 | contig 10591 bp, 15 predicted proteins | sample 23_EM_MG_FD_194515 | JGI IMG/M metagenome (GOLD analysis project Ga0307517, IMG submission 194515) | Populus trichocarpa ectomycorrhiza microbial communities from riparian zone in the Pacific Northwest, United States - 23_EM | ecosystem: Host-associated > Plants > Roots > Unclassified | place...
TAATATAGTATAAAGATCCCACATGCAATAAAGTGCACCATATAGCGTACACGCTGAGTGCACAGAGCCCATAAATATGAGTTAGGAGTTACACTCCTGGCTCAGGCCTTTTGCATAGTGGTTAAAAGCTCAACATATTCTTCTGCGTAAATTTGACACTGCTGACGCCTAAGTTCAGTCAACTCGTATTGTTGGTATCTTGAACTGGAGTACACGCCTATGCGGATTCCTGGTCAAGACCATACTGAGACTGGTTTGGCAGACTCAGCACTGTTTTCCGTTTCCTTGGCCCTGTTGTTGACGCCTGATGCCATACCCCTCCTAGACATATCGATTTCTCATGATGGCACTGAACTTGATTCTTCGCAACTTCTTAGTTGTGGGATCAATATGAAACTCGACAGTCCAACAGTTGGGTTCAGTTATCCACGCGTTTATTTGCGCGAGGTTCTTGCACTTTGTGACCATCTAAATGTTGACCTCACAAATGAGGTCTTACCATGGCTAGAAAAGGAGTTCGGGCCCCCTAATATCCATCCTGACAAGAGATTCGAGGCAATTCATTCATCAGACTAGGAGCTGCATCTCTCCACTTAATCATTGGTTGATTCGCTATTACACGTAGCTTACCCACATTACGAACCAGTCGGTGCAGTACAGTTCTTCCTAAAATATTTCTTGGGAATCTTGAAGGAGCAGTTGCGACAGCCACTTTTGGTGGTGGCGAGTTTAACACAATTTCGAAGACCGACGCGCATTGCGGAGAGAGAAATGGAGATGAATTTTTAGCGACAGTATAAAATAGTCTATCACGCATCCAGTTGTCAGAATAGTGAGGTTTTGAAGTCCTAGTCCTTCACGGACTTGAGCGTATGGTTCCGTTCTTGACTGCGAAAAAAATCGGCGTCAAGGTTGCTGCCAGTGGCACTTTCATACCACCCATTAAACGTTAAACCTCCACTGTAAAGCAACCGCCACGACGAATGCCTTTCAATTCTAATATCATCTAATGTCCTCCAACCCCCTCGTTCTGCCAGTGGGAAATTGACTCAGATGATTCTGTACGGATCCGAACCTTTGTGTTATGTCTTCCGGACTTTTTATGGTCTGCTCTAATCCGCATCCTGTGCAGCCGGGTGAGTTATTCGTAAATCTTTTGATATGCCAAACCTTGAGATTTCCCCAAGTTTTTTTTCTCTACATCATCCGATTCTGACCCGCAACTTGAACCAGGATCCACCGAAAGTTCTAAAAAGTATGCCCAAATCACAACTGCAAACAGTTTCTCATCGTGCTGGATGGTGAGGAGGATGGCGGTAACTTAGGAGTTGCGAATGCGGCGTGTGAGCTTTCGCTAAGCGCTTATAATAATAATTATATACTAACTCTCAAGTCGTGACTCGTGACAACGTGATTTTTTTCAGGATCTTCCTTCAGTCTTACTGGGAACCCTTGGACTCCGGGACTCCGCGTTTTCCTAAGTCAAGGCTTTACTTTTTGAATCAGGAAGCGATAAAGAGTCCCATGTGCGGGCAGCCTCGATAATATGAGATGTGGTGCTCTTTTGGAGCTTTGGTTTGAAGGGCGTTTTCCTTACGCACTAGGGACGACAATTCAATCGACTATACATCGACTCTTGATCTACGAATTTTTTTTTTCGGTTTTGATCATAATGGCATAGCTATGGTACTAGTAACGTCTCCAATTCTGTTCCGTTCTCCACCTCGTTTAATGCGGGTCCGTGCAGGAGGTGTAGGAAACCTACCAAAAGGGTGTTCACATGAGACTTCCATAGGTTAACAACACACTTACGGGATTAGATCGATTAGATATGAAGCAGCAGAGTGGCGTTTGATTGCACTTCCAAAATTCAGCAATGGGCTGACAGTCGTCTTGAAAAAAATTCAGGCCGTTGATCACATAGACTTTGGGAGACACGTACAACCGTTGCCATTGTCAGATCGCCCGCAGCACAACAGGTTCTTATGGATAGAACACCCATCGTCGCGGGGAAGGGCGCTCGCAGCTGTGAGGACAGGGAGAGCCAACACCAAGATAGAGAAGACACGAGCGAACATTTGAGCAGTTTCAAATATGGCTGAGCCTGTTGAGTTCGTCACCCTTTTATAATTCCCTGCGCGATCCGTGATGGAATAGATTCGGAGTAAATGGCCATATTCCGTTCATGCGAGAAGTGTGTATTTTAACCTTGAAGTTCCTCTTGGCAATTTCTAGAAATCAAGTGATATCAGCGGAAGCAAAGAAAACCTGAGGGAACTGATCATTTTTTCCGGCCCAAACCAGTGAAGTGAACAGTAGGTTTGGCGTTTGTACGCATCACTCACTCCTGCACAAAAGTATCAGCCTCCACACGTGAAGTTACTGCTCGTTTATCGGGAATTACGGGGCGCAATCACCCCGGTCGTTTACCTGGAGCTACTCCGAGTCGCCACTAGGTATGATCACATCTATACAGATAGTAGCCTTGACCAGGATCTGTTGATATACGAGTCCTTCTGAGTGAGACCACATCGTCGTTAAACCCTTGTAGCTGCAGAATATTGACCACCCCATTTACTTGTCGCACCACCTGGGTCCTACTCAAAACGGTATGTTTCGCCTATATCATTACATCAAGGTACCGATACCCCCACAGGAATGGCGTTGGAAGTGGTGAGTGTCCGATGAAGCGGATCAGTCACTCAGACACGAATTACAAAATGTGGCTTATCGTAATCATTCTCAGGCAAGTTACAGATTTTTCCTGTGCAGAAGAGGAAGAGTGTTACAAGACGTCCCACCTATATCGATTGAACCTTTAGGGCAAATTTGACGGTGAATACCGCCGTTCAACAACGCTCCTTGTCGCCAAGTAATAATTGTAAAGGGGCCTGACTTTTAATGGCAATCATGTAGCGATACGCAGAGTAAAACGCCTAGAAGGACAGTAAGCCAAAACCACCCTCAAGAGGTTCGTCAAGAATGTTGGACATCTAAAGTTCGAGAGATAACGAGGATAATGTTAGTCACCCGTGCGCATGCTAAAACGACCGAAATCCATCATTGTCTTCCCGTACAACTTTAAATAGAACTTCTGACTCGCATCTTTCGCAATCAATCTTCTTCGACTACCGATTTATGTACTCTTTGTCCTCCCCTTCCTGTCGATTCTCTCGTTTTATATCAGTGCTCTCACGGCTTTTGAACTGTCCCTTTCAAGAGGCGTATGTATACAATAAAATACCCAAAAAAAAAGGAATGTTACAACCTCGAAGGTATCACCGAACTGTGTGCAAATCGTAAATTCAGGGGTTAGGTTCTAGTACAATCCATCACATATTCGATATTCAGATCACCTATCCACGTTGTCTTCGTTTCGTACAAGAAGCACCTGCTGCTTGGCCTCCAACAAGTTCCGGTCTATGCATCTTTGTACTTCCTTATTCCAATCAGTGGCCAGCCAAACAACGCCGTATTCCCCAAGCCCGACTATGAAGAGCCCAAGAACTTGGCCTGACCTCAGAAAATTGTAAAGGCTACATTCGATGAAATGCAAGAACCCACCAACCCAAAGGCCCTGCAAGCCAAGATGAGTCCTTGGGTGAAATGCTAGACCGAGACCAACAGGCAGAGCAAGCACGTAGTACGCCACAATGTTGAATAGTGCACCGAGATGTTGACGACCTCAAATAACTGTAAGAAGCCACATTTGTAAAGTCTGGAAGAGCCTACCTTGGCCCCGGAGCACACCACCGCAAGAACCCACAAGGCCATCAGCAACCTGTTCCCATCTCATACATAATAAAGTAGCGGTCATTTTTATTGAGCCTACCTGAAAAGAAGCCACGAGCGGCATCACTTTGCTAACCATCATTACAACGTCCTTATCATCACTGAACAAGTACCCATAGACCTATTGTTATTCAGCGGACGATTAATGATGCACAGGAGTGAGATGCTCACATCTTCGGAAGCCAACAAAGCAACCATGACGATAGCGCCGATGACAACGCTCAGCAGTGCAGAGATATGAGCTGCGTGTTTTGCGCCGATTGCACTCTGTAAACCCAACAAATTTCCAACACGTGTGGATGCTGCAACGCCAATCCCGAAAGGTATTGTATTCAAAACTACTCCCCAGTCAGCGGCAGTGGGGATAGTCATAATGGTCTTACTGACTTTGGTCTGTTGTCATTATAACCGACTGGGCGGCTAAGGGTAGTTCGCCCAGACGACCTGCAGCGAGAGCCACGATTTCAAAGGCGGCCCTGAATAACATAGTTAGTTGAGAGTTGGGGTAAATCTAGTCCATTATGTATACCATTCAGTTCCAACCATAATAATTCCCGGAATTCCCAACTTGAGAAACTCCCAGCAACTCCTAGGATCGAAAACTGAACGAAGTTGAAATCCACCCCAAGTCCCATTCCTTCTGTGCGTGGGTGAATACTTCGTGTACAAAGACAAGAGTGCGAATGACAACCAATAAGTGATAGAGAGAGCGAGAGGAGAACCCAGAAGCCCGAGCGAGGTATGATGAATCAACAATATACCAATGCCGAGATTGATTGGGAAAACGATGATCAGAACCATAGTCGACGCCCTCATTATTCCTGATACTCATGAAAGTCTTTTCGTAATTCTGAAGGGGTTATTCGTACCTTGACATTGCAAGTACTTCTTTAGGCTTTCAAAACCGATATAACCAGGGGCTCCGATTATCAAGACGCGTAAGAACCTCTGCACATCTCTACTAAGTTGTGCTGGCTGGCCAAGTGCAAGGAGAACCGGTTCAACGAATGCCCAGAAGACGCATACGGGTATCATAAGAAACCAAAGAATCAAGATGCAGCGCTGGAGATGAATTGATAAATCCGTGGGTCGAATTCCTCCAGTGAATGCTTGTGAGCCAAGTGTATCTAGAGCTGTTGTTCCACCGAGAGCGACACACCATCCTATGGGATTTCGTTGGAGGATAAAAGAAATATAAGTTGTGCAACTCGCCAGTTACAAAGGCAAGCATCAAAGCTACTGACGCTGTGGATAACTCTTCCGGGCCGAGTCTCGCTGCTATCAGAATTGTGGTGGCTTGAATCGAATTTTGCAGTGAATATGATAGAATAACTGTAACTAAATAAGTTCCGCAGCTGCGATAAGAGTGAAATATAACTACCAGGGATTGAGTCAACCAGAAGAGAACTAAAAATCCTAAATTGCCCTATGGACTCTTCTGAATCGTTAACTGGCACGTGCACTGCTACTTGTTCTCGACGAACACGATTATTCAAGAGGGGCTGGGATTCGTTACCGTCAGGCGAGGTCATAATACGTTGCTGGTGCCGACTATCAAGACTGGAGAAATTTTCGTGATTACAGATTACCTGACAGCTTCCTTATTTATTGCGGCTCATTCTCGGATGCCGAAATTACACAGTCGTGTTCAATATATGTATGTCGTGTCTTATCAACTGCCTTGTGGTCGATTTTACATCCGAGTTCCGATGATCATGCGATGTTTGCCGGGCTTGGTTGGCGTCATATAAACTCTGAGATGTCAATTCATGGACCCTGGTATAACATGAAGCGACTTATCTTTGCTCTGTTCACCTCCCTCTCAACCTCTGTTGTAGCTCATGACCACTCTAGTCAAATACCCCTCGATTACGTCAAGTATCCGTATCAGGCGGTGTATCCTGGTAGTAATGAAGGTATGCCTCACGCAGACGACGAACTTGTTGTGCACTCACAATTCTTGAGCAGTTACTGCGGACTCCGTTTTCTCTGGCATCAGTGGGTAATGGGCTTTTGTCTGCAACTTAGATTCACATTTATATCCAGCTACTTTTGCCAAACTTCCTTGGGTTCGATGCCTCAGTCAAGATAAGGATGAGACTTTTGACATCGCATTCGTTGGTGCACCCTTCGTAAGTTCGATTTCTGACAAAAAATCGTCAACTGATGAATCCTGTTACTGATTGTAGGATACTGGGACCTCATATCGTCCTGGTGCCCGCTTCGGTCCCTCTGGAATTCGCGCTGGTTCTCGTCGTTTGACCCTCTATGGTGGCTACAATGTTCCATTGGAAGTAAACCCCTTCCAATCTGGACTGAAGATCGTGGATTGCGGTGATATACCTGTCACTCCTTACGACAATAAATATGCTATTAAACAGATAGAAGATGGCCACAAGGCCCTTCTCCATCGAACCGCGTTTTCCGTTCTTGGGAATGATTCAGTTAGTGGCAATCCTTTGACTCCTTTAACTCTCGACGGAAAGAACCACCCCCGAATCATCACGCTTGGAGGGGACCACACGATCGTACTGCCTATCTTGAGGTCTATTTATTCCGTGTATGGCCCCATCAGCGTCATCCACTTCGATAGGTGCGTTTTCAATATCGACTAATGAAGGCCTTCCATTTATCTCAATGCATAGTCATCTTGACACTTGGAGGCCGTCCGTCTTTGGCGGTGCACCTTCTGCACAAGCCGAAATCAACCACGGTACCTACTTCTATTGGGCCAGCCAAGAGGGTCTGATTAAAAACGGATCGTCAATTGCAAGTGTCTTTGTTCTATTCTTTTTGGCTACGACTACTTTGATCCTAGTTCATTTTGTTTAACAGCACGGGGCAATCCGTACGACGCTTTCCGGTCCAGCGGATTATGCTAACGATGACCAATCTGGCTTTCAAAGGATTGAGGCCCGCGAGATAGACACTATTGGTATGCCACCATTCCTTTCCTTATTGGTAGCGTTCGTACAATTCGCTTTTTTTGCAGGCACGGGTGGCATCATCAAGAAAATTCGCGATACAGTCGGGGGCAATCCCGTCTACCTTTCTATCGATGTAAGTTGGCTTGTACATTATTCTCTTTGTCCGCTGTTTGCTCACATTTAGGACAGATCGACTCTATTGATCCTGCTTTCGCCCCTGCTACAGGCACCCCAGAAACAGGCGGTTGGTCCACGCGCGAGTTACGTACCATTTTAAGAGGCTTAGACGGTCTTCATATCGTCTCCGCTGATATTGTCGAAGTCGCGCCTGCCTACGATACGAATGCTGAACTGGTAAGTGCTTGATCTCTGTCCATAAGATCTGATCCGAGTTACTGTAACGCAGACGACTATGGCTGCCGCTGATGTGAGTCAACTATCGCTTCACCAAGTACTTTTTTAAAATTTGGGTTTAGGTTCTTTTCGAAGTGATCAGCGTCATGGCTAAGACCCCGCTAGGTAAGGTCAAGAAGGTATTATAATTTCCAAGGAACCCCGCTTCTGATAAGAATGCATGTAAATCTATCTCTGACGTACTCGTGTTGAATTGAATTGAATGAACTGATAAGCTGATACGGCAGTCATGATCAATAATAGAATGTGAAGGGAAATACCACGCGTGGATACAGGAGAATATCCCCAATAATACGGAAACGGAAGATACCTGAAAGACTGTGGAAATCAGTATGCGAAATATATTGCAGTTTACTTGAGTTTACCTCTGGAAAATTACATCATATGATGTGAGAAAGTTGTACAATCAATCCCAAATTCTCATTTTCATTCGTAACCTGCTCTATCAACTCTCCGAGAAGCACGGCCGACTTACCGGGTCAATACAGTAAACACTTGACCTATAAAGTACTGTCGAGTTACTTAATAGGGACTGATAACATGGCATTCACCACATGTAACTCGGCAATGCCCTCACAATTATATAAAGTCTTGCTGGAAAGGCCATGTGAAGTACTTCTATGCTATATCGACCGTGATTTTCATCGACTTACTAGCCTCCAATCCAGGGTCAAGAATACCGGAATGTCGCTCTCGGAAAAAGAAGTTACTTCCATCCTCACCGTCCCGGTTCACGACGCAATAAGACAGCAAGATAATGAATTGCTTGCTGCTCTGGGATATAAATCTGAGTTCAAACGCGAGTTCTCTGTGCGTAAACATACAAAGTTATATCGAGGAGCTACTTACTGAACTATTGATAATTTAGCTGATAGAGGTGGTTGCCTTTAGCTTCTCTATTATGGGTGTTGTTGCTTCAGTATCTTCTACCTTGATATTCCCACTTGTCTCCGGTGGTCATGTTGGCATGGTATTCGGTTGGTTAATCCCAAGTCTGTTCGTCATGACCATCGCCGCATCTATGGCTGAGCTAGCATCGTCCATGCCGTAAGTTCTTTCCCTTCGCCTCAGGCTATTATTCCATAAATCGACACTCCATCAATTCAGAACGAGCGCAGGGCTGTACTATTTTGCTGCTAAATTGGCCCCCGAAAAGTATGCCCCGCTGGCCAGTTGGATTACGGGTTGGGCGAACGTCACTGGACAAGTTGAATAAAAGCATCCTTTTTATTCCTATTACATAACTCATACATCTCCTAGGTTTCATTGGTTTGTTCGATAGATTACACATGGTAATAGTAATTCCCTTTATATTTTGTCGTTTTCTGAACCCGTCCTTGACAGCGCTCAAATGGTCACCACTGCAATAGCCGTGAGTTCAGATGGAGCGACAGTCCTAGGATCTGGTCCAACCTTCGGAATCCTTCTTGCAATACTTTTCAGCCATGGCGTCGTGTGTTCAGCCACAACTAGCACCCTCGCACGTCTTAACCTATTCTATGTCATTCTCAATGGCAAGTGGCAGGTCCTTCTGCACGTGAATTCCTGACCCTAGTACTGTGTTATCTTTAGTTGGCACAACTGTTGCCGCTATCGTAGCACTGTTGGTCGGATCTGGTGATAAGAAGGTGTCTACGAAGGATGCTTTTACTCTTTTCGAGAACAATACTGGCTGGGCAAACAGTGAGTTAGTATTTATTCGTTTCTGTGGCATTGTACTAATAGCAAGAAGACGGTTGGGCGTTTCTATTGGCTTTTACCGCACCGATGTGGACCCTGACTGGATGTGAGTTGTATTGCGCTTGGCTGTGTTGTCGCTTATGAGACCTTTAAAGACGATTCTGCGGCTCACGTTAGCGAAGAGATTGCTGGTGCTGCTCGAGCAGCTCCTATTGCAATTCTAGTCGGCGTTGGGGGTACTGCAAGCTTAGGGTGGATCTTATTGATCGCTGCTTCTTATGCTACATCATCTGTGTCGGGCCTTTTGGAAACCACCCTCCCATTGCCAATGGGACAGCTGTTCTTGGACACTCTTGGCAAGCGAGGCATGCTAGCAATATGGAGCTTCATTATTGTGGTTCAGGTAGGTGTCTTGCGCCGAAAGTTATGCTTGCTAAGCCGTTCAACACACCCTTGTAGTATGTCACTGGTGCTGCTCAAGGGGTCGATGCCTCTCGAGTGGTATTCGCTTTCGCAAGAGACAACGCCCTTCCTGGATCGCGCTGGTGGAAAAAGATGAATCACAGGACTCAAACACCTGTGAACGCTGTTTGGTTTGTCATGGTAGTTTCCGGCGTGCTTGGGTGCCTCGGGTTCTCTGAGACGGCTCTCGTATCTCTTGCAGGGTGAGGATATGGCTCTATCATATACTCAGACTGCTAAGCTCCGATAGTGCCTCCGTCATTGGATTGTACACTTCATATGCAACACCCATATTCCTCAGGATAACGTCTGGCCGAGACAAGTTCAAGCCCGGTCCGTTCCATCTGGGAAAGTGGTACCTACCCATCGGTGTCATTGCTGTTTCTTGGGTTACATTTATTGTTGTGTTGTTACTGTTTCCCGCTGGACAAACCGTCGGGGCAGCTGATATGAGTGAGTGAGGATTTATTTCGGATGGTAGATCTGGTGATTCTGATCTTTCTCAGACTACGCCGTTGTCATCATTGGCGCTGTCTTTGTTTTTGCGACAGTATCCTGGATAGTCTCTGCTCACAAATGGTTCCACGGACCAGTCAGGACCGTTGATGATTCCGAGGTTTCTACTCCTGCGAAAAACACCTACAAGTAACAAATGTTCCGCTATTTTAAGTTGTTCACACATCACAATTCCGTATCTTGTAATTAAATAATGCGATGCCCCCACATTCAAGACCGCTTTCAAGGTCTCACTATGTCTTCCTCGTCTACAACGACTTGTACTTCGTCCATGTGCTCACCTTCATGACACCCTGGAGACAGTTGCTTTCGTTTTCTGCCACTCCCGGATTCTGATAAATCTGATTTATGTGAGACGAGCAAAGGACAGATTAAGAAGACTTACTCTCTCGGAATTACGACCTGAAGTGGGGGCTCCTCCAAAGCAAAGGGCGTTGTGTAGACCGGGTCACCGGGGGGACTCGAGCGAGCTGAAGGAAGACCAAGACTTGTGCGGCCTATTGGAGATATCAATGTCGAATCCATTTTTTAAAATTTGTACTTATTTGTATAACTTTAAACTTTAAGTTTCGATTTGGTTTCGATTCTCGGAGTCCGGCCCAATAGCAAATGGTATGATGTGAAACAGAGATTTCAAGTTGAAAGCTTGTTGATAAGAGCTCGTCGAGGCGATGCAGTGGACAAGCAGTGATAAACGGAGTATTAGTAGGTAAATTTAACAACGACACAAGCTTAAGTGACCCGCGACTGGTCATGCCAGTGGAACCTCCGATTGATTTCAGAATAATCTATTCTCAACC
>Ga0307517_10014480_pt1 | contig 10591 bp, 12 predicted proteins | sample 23_EM_MG_FD_194515 | JGI IMG/M metagenome (GOLD analysis project Ga0307517, IMG submission 194515) | Populus trichocarpa ectomycorrhiza microbial communities from riparian zone in the Pacific Northwest, United States - 23_EM | ecosystem: Host-associated > Plants > Roots > Unclassified | place...
GCCGTCAAACGTTCCGACTCCGACTCAAAAATAGTAGGAATGGCATTTTTCGATCTCACAATACATGGTAGTGACAGCCTGGGGCTAAAATTCATGATATTTGGATAAGGCGATGTGGGACCCCCCTCCAACCCCCCTCCCTACCCCATATGCCGGGAATTGCCGGTGAACACATCTTGGAACCTTCTTCACATTTCCGTCTCTTGTGTTCAAGAACGATGCAGCGACTACTGATAGAGTCAGTAAGATAAGCCCTGCGAGGGGCTCAGGTATGCCTCAATCCCCTTGTTTGGATCGTCTTGTACAAGTAATTCTCCACGTTTTAGACAAAATTTCACCTCTATCATGGACGACATCTGGATCTACGGACTAGTGCCACAAAACGATGTCACCGCATTCAAAACCGACATAGTCAACGCTGGTGCCGAATCCAAACCGATTCTTTTTTACGATAGTTCGACATAAATTGGATGTACAGCGGCGTTCCGAGGTAATGTAATATCTGGTCTCATATCATAATATAATACCAACACCCGTCTTTTTGAATATCCCATCACGAATATACCACCACATCTGTTCAGCGCCGTCTACGCAATTCACAATCCCCAACAACAGAAATCAAACGCTTGTATGGTGCTCAGAATTCGGGATTCGTACTTCTGGGTATCACTCGACTTTGTCCTTCACATACATAAAGCGAATAATCTGATTGTTTAAATAAAATTAAACTGCAGATTACTCCGTCTAAACTCTCGATCCTGACCAAACAGTCAGGCTCAAATGCAGAATTTTCACGGCTTTTTTCAGGACCATCCTCTCAACTCTGGTAACCGACCACACTTTTCTCCGTCATCCATGCCTAGCAATTCATCAGCACATGTGGGAAACGAGCTTATGGAAATAACATACGACACATTGACTCGCGCTCTGCCCCAGTTGAAGTCTCCCCATCAGAGAGTGATACGATACCTCTTATTCAATTTTTGGTTTTCTCCTCCCCAATAATTCGGAATTCGATGACAGCACTCATGGTCTCAAAAGCAATTTATTACATCGTTCGTATGGTAAACTCGCCAGGGGAGGGGGAAGGACTAGATATGAAAAGAGGCATGGATACGGCGCTTTATTTCTATGAGGTTCAGAGTTATCAGCCCCAGAAAAAAGTATGAAGTGGAGTTAAAATCACACCATCAAAAAGTCCTCAATGGCCTGCGTCGCTTTAATCTTTTCCAATCCCAGTGGATCATTTTTGATCAAGTAAAAGAATGGGAGGGCTAGGAGAATATTGTTCACCTGTGATACTGTCGGACCCTTAATTCTTGAAAGCAGAATCGGAAGAAGATTAAATGCCAGCCTCCCAACCTCGTAATAGGGCAGGCCAGATGTTGTTGGAATCACGGTGCGTATATCAACAATATCTATAAAGCATCTGGATTGAATTCAAGCATTCGTATTAGCACGTACAAGAGTGTAAGTGTTATAAACTCACTTATTACGCAGAATCTCCAATATGTACTTTACCAGGTCTGCATATCTGTGAGAATCGACCCAGAGGGACCCAGCTCGGTCTCGATCCATCAAACATTTAGATGCGATCCGAATGAATTCTATGTCGAATTTCGTCCCATCAAATAGAAGATGCAAGATATTGGAGCTGAATGGGGACTGGTGTCGTAGAATCACCGAAACCTGCTCCCAGTTAAATTTCTTCGGGTCGAGCTGATCCAAAAGTGTAGCAACTACGAGATAGTCACGGTTCCGTGACGAGCCAGTTAAAGACAAAAAGTGTGTATGAAGCCATGTATCGAATGTTGCTAAGTGACGATCTAGCAAGGTTTCCATGCCGTCTGGACTCAGCCGCTGTAAATGTCATGCATCAAATGAGGCAAGCCATTATTGAACGAAATCAACATACCTGTCTTCCGAACCAACAAATCAATTCTGGATTTCGCACAACAGACAGTGGTCCGTCGTTCAGATAAGCTGCAAGGTTTAGCCTGCACAAGTCCTCAAGGAGCTTCGGGGATGGACGAGCTTTGACACAACACCACAGAAATATGCAATGAACACCCGCTTCATGTTCATTGAATCAATGAAGTCACAACAAGAAAGAAAGGACATACCTTGATGATCCTGCAACGGAGATTCAGTTGGGTTGTTAATGTGCATCACAGCCAGTCCAGTGAGTTTCGCGTACGCAGAGCCTTGATCAAGAAAGAGGTCCATTGAACGAGATCGATCCAGTAAGAAATCGGGGAGCGAAGCGTGGAAGAACCGTAGTTCTGAAAAATCATTCCTTGGAGGTGGGACATAAATGATAGAATGAAGGTCGGTCAAAATCGTATCTATCTCCCCAGGTCTGTAAAACAGAAACTTTTCGATTAAGGTTGTTGTTTGTTTCACCCACATGCTGCCTTGCGAGAAGGGTCGGAGGACTAGGAGCATCAAGACATCCTGCAATTTCTCAGCATCGGCGACGGATGAGAGAATGCGATGGTACAGGTTATCCAACTCAGTGAAGGGTGTCTCCTGGCCGGGCTTCGATTTCCCGAAAATAATGTTCAATCTGTTAGGAGGCCAGTGGCGATGGGAATTGACATATTTTGCGACTGTGGATGCAAAGATAAATTGGCCAGAGGATTTATTTACCAGCCGTTGGGTATCTTCTGAGGTTGGCCATGACATGGGTAAGTGAGCCCTTGAAGGATGGTTTCGTTTGATTTCGTCGAATGTTGACTGAAGGAAGACCCGAATGTCGTCATCAGGTCGGTAGGTATCGTCTAACGCGACGCGGAGTGAAAGCGAGCCTAGACCATCTTGGTCATTGAACGATTGTCGGATATGCTGCTCCGGTCGACTCGCGATGAGGAAGAAAAGCGGGATGTGGAGATGTTTTGTGGCTGTGGAAAGGGCATTCAAAATCTGGGTTTGCGCTGAGGTGGTACAGCATTCGTCTAGCCCATCCAGGATAATTAACCGTGGACGAGAAAGGAGGATCGGTGCCAGTGCCTCCTCGTTCACGGCAGCGTTCAATGGTTTGACGATGAGCGCTTGGATCTGTGCCTCAACCGAGCATGAGAGGAGGGCGGGGTCCTGCTCCAATGCCTCGAGAACATGAGCACGGATTTCTGGTATGCATTTGACGAGTTGGTAAACGAGAGTTGGCACCAATCGAGTCTTATCGTTGCGCCCAGCTGCATTCCTAGAGAAAAAGAAAGTAGCGGCAAGAAGCCCTAACTCCTCAAGAAGCTCCGCGATGGTTTGCGCGATCGCTGACTTGCCAGTTCCCGCAGGACCGTATATCCAAAGAAACAGCGCAAGTTTATTGGCATCCTTTACCCAGTCCATGATCTTCTTCAAAACCGCCCTCCGTGTATGCGGATGACACTTGGGTGGGTCATACCGCTCATCCGAGTTGTGAAATGCGCCTGGAGCAATATGTTTATGTAGGAGCTCCATCACTACGAATTCAAATTTTCTATCAGTATTTTTACGGTTGAGATGTAGTAGCCTCACATCTCCTGCCATCGTTTACCACGAAGATCCCTCCATTGATAACCGTATGCCTCGCATTTGTAAACATGATAGGCGCCCTCAGGAGTGCCAACCGCCGCCGTTTCGGGATTGGGGAATCAGCGAGATCGTACTAATTAATCCCTCTGAATTTTCAAGGAACTGGTGGGTGGGGGTCAGCAAGAGCAAGAGGTCTGACAGGTCGTCACTTTGGATGTATAAATAAGGATGCAAGAACACAGCCACGACCTATACCTGCAGGCACCGTTAGGCAGTGCGGATCACCAATCTCGGAGGTTCAGAAGCAAGGGGGTTCCGGGATAATCCCGGACCCGAGGTCGGTTAGTTCGTCCAGCCGAAGCTGCGAAAAAAAAAATTGAACATTCAACTAATATTAAAGTCTTCGATAATCATTATAAGAACTGTTGTGAAGTATTTGCAGTTGAAAATATATGGCTAGAAGCCGTTGAGAAGCCAATCATGTAAAAATAATAATAATATAGATAAGATTAAGATAAGATCTTGATCTTCGGCTGTTGCAAATCTCTCTGGCTCTCAGCAATGCAATGAAACCTGCATAGTCTCTTGGCCTGCAATTACTGTCAACCAGGTGCACAAAAAATGGATTTGCGATGCCTGTGTGGCACGGCGGTGATGTCATATTTCCATATTAGGATATGGTGCCTGATTTTAGTCCATCGACAAAGGCTGTAAAAAAAATTCCGACCTTACGTGCCGGGTTCAGAACCCGGAACCCCCTTAATGAGAAGGCAAGATTCAGGGAATACCGAATGCAAAGAAATATTTAGTAAGGGGATTCTTACAATTCATGAGGAGAGGGCGGAAAAATATGGGTTCGTTACCGTAGGTGTTGGATGTTGATGATCTCAAGTTAAGTTTGTTCTTACTGCTCTTATTCGAAATCGGGACGAGGATACCAAGGAGACTTATAAATACTAGGGGTCAACATCGTCACCAACACCAAAGGAAAAGAAAGGAAGAAGAAACGACAGGAAAGGAGAAACGAGACCTAAAGGGCAAGAAAAGGGATGAGATATTGGAGCAGGTTGCGCAGGATGAAGCACGCCAATGGGGAACTTACCATACCGACCTCCAGCGGTGGACTTGCAGCTGCCCATTCTTACTCGATCAGTAGATTTCTGTTTTGCAAATATCTCGTCAGAAAGTGTGAATACGGCGCTGGGCAATAAACCTCTCACCAAACTTTCATTCTTTGCAGGCCTTCGTCGAGCTCGGTATGCGGCTTTCTATAGCATTCCCGGAACTCGTGAGCCAGAGGATTTGGGCACGGTTGACGATGGTGACACCGAAGGGATTGTGCTAATCAAAGGCTCGCGCAATGATAGATACCCGCATATGCTCAAACTGCTTCTTTACCTTCATCGTATCATACACATACGTCGGTAGAAACGACTCTGTCACCCCATCGTCTTCTTCCCTCCTCCCCACTACACCTCCCCCATTGGCGTCATAGACAGAATCACCCTGCTCCCGTTCGCACACACTCTCTCCTTTCCACCTCGCGAGCTCGAGGTTCTGCTTGACGATCCCAGTCCTGAACCCGAAGCTGAACCCGAAGCTACATTTCTCACGTTCGCCTTGCCCTTCTCCTACCAGTCCTTCGACCTATCATCATCATCCACCACAAACTCCCTCAAAAACTCCACTGTGGCTTCAACGAGCGGGCACGCGCTCCCTTCTGCCACTGTTCCATTTCCACTCGTCCTACCCACCCCGTAAATGCCATTCATACCCGAACTCACACCCAACCCACTCGAAGGACCAGAACCTCCAAGCACCGTCCCCAGCTCGGCAAACAAACGATGAAAAGGCGGACAATACACCATAATCTGCAACACCGAATTGGCGAAATACATGTTGCCGAGAGCGAATTTTTGTCGACAGTAATAGGTTCGTGGTCCTGATCGTGTTCGTAGTTGTAGTGGAAGCTGCGGATCCAGCATACGAAGTCGCACCAGCGCTGGTGCCAGGCCCACTTGTCAACAACCTCACGAGCTCGCTTCTCCGCCTCGGTGACATGTGCAGCGCAGCATCCCAGGTTGTAGCGCTAGCAGCAGGTATGGAGATCCCTGCGACAGAAGAGGTAGGAAGGGCGCTACGCGATGGACCAGCAGATGCAGAAGCCGAAGAAGAAGTGGAGGGGTCAAGGAGGGAAGCCCGGGATTTGTTGGAAGCAGCTGGAGGTGGTGTTACTTGCGTAGCCGTGGATGTGGAAGGAGCAGCCTGAGGAGGTGGAACTGCAGTTATAGATTCTAGGTGTCGGAGCTGTCGATGTAGTGAGAACAACTAGGGTCGTTTCAGCGGACACAGATATATTCGACGATGTCTGTGGAGGCGGAGGCGGAGGGGTTTCAAATTTCGTTGGAGGTTCTTGGGGGGTGATGGGTACCGGCATCGACAGCCGTTTGGGTAACGGCGATATAGGCTGCCGCTGCTGTTGCTGCCAGCCAGGGCGGGGTAAAAACAGGAGCGTAGGAGGATGGGTAGTGGTATGACAGAGGGTTGTATTTAGCTGGGTAGTGTACGGCATACGGGGCCTGTTGTTGCTGGTAGTACCCTCTGGAGCCGTAAGAGCCGCGGGGGTGGTGGCCTCTTGGTGGTGCGTGGTGGGTAAGGGTAAAAATTAGGCGGGTGCGGTCCAGGACTATGTCCACTGTACACAGGTGGGGACTTGGTAATACGACTACGGCCCGGGTCCTTGATGAGTGTAATTCGCCATCGTTGCCAATGTCTGGTCAAGTATGAGTAAGAAAGGCCGCGTCGACCTTGCTCAGATCACTGTGCTGAATATCTTTGGCTGAAGATGCTCAGCACTCAGGTTTGTACTAGGAAAGAGAGGAAATACGGACCTTAGGAATGGAGATGGTGGCGATCTGAGAATGTCAAAAGATTTTTAGACGCCGCCCAACGATGACAAACACCGACAGCCATCGTGTCGCGTGAGGTGCTACTCCCTCTGCTGAGCGTCCGCCGTCATCATACCTAGTTCCTGACTCATAGGTCTCTGCACCCCAAGGAACTCTGGAAGTTTCTTGTTGACAACGCATATCGGAAGAACGCATGGGAGTTCACGTCATCTCAGCCAATAATTACTCGCTTCAGTGCTCTCCTGAGTCTCCTCCCTTGAATTCGCCAAGCCACATTCCTCTCGTAGCCTCGCACATGAGGCGTGGTTCTACGAACAACTAGCCGAATGCCAAGGCATCTCTGTTACCCATCGTCGCAAGTAGATTCTCCTCCACCTTCGGTGAACAGACTAACACCCTAAACTCGCTCCTTCTATGGTGTGATCTCAGGCACCCGACGGGGCGAACCTCGCATTCACGCCCGTGGTTTCTCGGACATCTTCATCCTTGTGCTCGAATTACTGGGAGAACCCTGCAGAGCCCTGCAGCGAGCATTGGATGAGTCATTGGGCCCAGGATAAGTCCCCCGAGGGACTCAGGTGCGTCTTTTCCTTGTGTACATAGTCTCATATAACTAATCATATCTCATTGACATGCAATGCACTTGAACTCCTTGGCAGCCGATCCGGTCATCGGAATTTGCCAACGTGTAAACATCTCTTTTGGATCGTACCTCTTTTTTTTGTTTTTCCACGCCAGATAAGCTTGCCAGCCTCACGCTCAGCACTGAAACACTCTCAATGCCTCACCTGGAATTTACGCCTCATACACACAGTTTGATTCCAATTTCACGCCGTGTGGAATTTTCCGCATCGTCAGCCTCTCTAAGTCTCGCCGATGCGTCGCTCTGGAAACACGGCCTGGTTCCCAATGCCTTCGATTACCCGGCAATGGGCACAGCATCTGGCGTTCCTAAGAGCTCCCAATCCCTAGCGTAAACTCTATAAAGAGAACACAAATCAGATCTCTGAGAAGTACGATTCCGCCTTCACCCCATGCCTGCGCCTATGCCACAGGGAACCACTGAACCACCAATGGCTCATGAACTCCGAGAAAGTTTGTATTAATCTGAGTTTCTACAAACTGCCTCGATGCTAAAGACATCTTCCTTTTAGTGCTTCTCGCCAATTTCATGATATACTCTCCTCCACCATCAGTTATGGATGATGGTGGCACTCAGTCCTCTTCCAGGAACGCCTACGAAAAAAAAGCTGACTATGGTAGGGCAATAGATTAAGAGAATACCCCCTCCACTTTACCTGACCCATGTGAAGACAGGAGAATCCAAAAACCCGAAATCTGGCAATATTACCAAACAATAATGTCGCAATTTGCTAACCTTGTTCTCATTGTTCGTTTAATTATACTATCTACATATCCTTTCTCACAGAACGGAAACAGGCAACATTTGCAGGAGGGGTACAGGTAGCAGTCCTGTCCTTGATGAACGATCTCCTGTCTTCGCTCGAACTATTTCCCGGAGGGGTTTTTTACTCCGCATATTCCTCGGGGATTTTGTTAGGGATTCTTGCTGTGGCGCTCAATCTTGCCGTTGCAGTTGTGGCAGCCGTCAATGCCGCTTTAGCTTCCCACCTCTCCGCCCGACCAGAACAGAAAGCCCCCAATATTGAAGCGCGCCTTATATTCTGTATGAGTGTGCTGTTTAGCACTGCACTCGTTTCAGGAAGTTCGCTCATTTTACTCTCTATCAACTTTGATCCTTACTTCGGCGTCTGTGTTGGAGTTCTATTCCTTTCTGGTGTCGTGATTTCGATTCACCACGTCTCGGAATTATTTGGCTTCCATTGGCTGAAGCGCGTGTACAAGACACCACTCTCCGCTTCATCACTCATTTTATCGACGGTGGCTTTCATCTTTTCTTTTGCTCGACCAAACACGACCATATGGCTCACAATTCCCTATCATTGCTTCACTCTAATGTACCATTTGTTCGCTGACATTCAGAATATCCCTTTTCGACCGGGTAAATGGAGTATTATTTGCGCCTTCATCCTCTGCTTATACTGGGCGTATTATTCGATCGCAACCTTTTTCTTTCACAGTCGGAGCTCGTGGTTCATGATTGCCTTTGGTGTAGCATCAGGTTTAGAGGCTATTATACTCGCATCCATTGTTATTGTCGGGAGCTGGAAGAGACGAAGACGACCTCGAATGAACTTGGCCGAAGCATAGTCCTTATCAGACACGCGCCCACCCATACACGCCCCTCGATCTCGACCCATCAACTTATCTATAATTCAACAACCAATTAAGAACTAACTCCATTCGAATTCCAGTGGGGAGGGTACCAATATTATCTGCCAACTTTCAAGACTTCAACACGTTCTCCACACTTATCATTCGAGAGTGCGCGTTGAGTGCCTCGCAGGTACCCATAAGCGTCTCCCTCAAAGCCACCTCATCTCTTCCGGCCTGCGCACACGACTACATCAAGAATCCATACCCAATTCCCGACCCAGGGCATCTCTACTTCCCAAGGAACACCGGAGGTCTCTCTTCTAGACCCCATATCCGAAGGTCGCAAGGGAGTCGCTTATTCCGCCCACGTCGTCTTGGCCACCAACGATGGCTCCGTTATAACCAGCACTCTTCCAGAATCCGTCTGCCTCGGATAAGCCCCCCGAGGGAGTCAGGTGCGTCTCTTCCTTGTGTGCATCGTCTCGTATAATTAACTCTCTTTTCAGGGAAGATTCTCGGACTGCCATAATGGACGACATTCCTATCTACGGAGTGGTGCACAACGATGTGACCGCATTCAACTTCGCCTGCTTCACAGACGATCACCCCAAGCACGTTGCCTGCGCCAGAACACCATTCGCGGGTGGAGGGCCATCGACTTCGATCGCTCTCTCAAACCAGACATGGACAATGCGAGTGCCCGAGCCAAGAAGGGCATATATCAGATTTTCAGCGACAATCTGTTAATGTAAATACCCGCCTTTTGAATGTACCACGGCCATCACGCCCAGTGCCTATGCAATTCACAATTATTCTGAAGAGGGAATTTGAACGCGCCCCGCGTAGAATGCAATTATCGTCCAAAAGGAAAACTCAAGTAATTTTCACTACTTGAAAACCTAAACCTATGATTCCAGGTCAGCTGTCTTCCGTTTCACGCGCTTGTATACTGCTGAACGAGCGCATATATCATTTTACGCCATTCTATTTCTTCTCGCACTTTCAAGGACGAATCGGACTTTTGGGAAGCTGGGTGTGGTGGTGGCAGTGGCGATCAGAGATTTTAGACGCCGGCGCGAAATTCTTCCGCACGTACTGCACACAACGGTGTGCGGTTGGTGTATGGTCTACACTCATCGTCCGAAATTGTGCGCTGAGTGCCTCCCAGGTACCCATAACCGTGACCCTTAAAGCCGCACCATCTTTTCCAGCCTGTGCATATGACTACGTTCAGAACCCACACCCAGTTCCTGACTCGTGGGGTGCCAGAGACGTCTCTACTGCCCAAGGAACACTGGAGGTCTCTCTTGTAGAACGCATATCCGAAGGTCGCATAGGAGTCACATATTCTACCCTCGTCATCTCGGCTACCGCCAACGATGGCTCCGATATCACCAACACATTCCCCAAATCCGTCTGCCTTAAATTTGCTAAGCCACAGTAGTGTCGCAGTATTGCACGCGAGGCATGGTTCTACGAATAACTAGCTGAATCCTAGGGCATCTCCATAGCCTACTGTCACGGATTTTTCTCTTCCACCTTCAGTAAACAGGCCAACGCCCCAAACTCGCTTCTTCCATGGTGTGTTCTCGAGTATCCTTACGATCTCCAGCGTCTTGGGGTAAATGCTTCTAATTTAAATACCCCTTTTGAATATACCATCACTATAACGTCCTTGGCTAGTGGACCATATTTTAGTGACAAGAGAACTGACTATGGTAGGGCGGGCAACACACCAGATTTACACAACAGCGAATATGCGTTAAGATGTGCTGCATCAGACCATCAGGCTTCCGGGTCTGTCAGGCTAGTCTGCCCTCATTAGATCCATGATCCCTGCTGCACTCGTCGCTCTTCTTTCCCCTCACCAAACTCGATTCGGAGTCAATGGAATGTCTTCTCACCCACCGTTTGATGATGAAAATGCCCAA
>Ga0307517_10014481_pt1 | contig 10590 bp, 5 predicted proteins | sample 23_EM_MG_FD_194515 | JGI IMG/M metagenome (GOLD analysis project Ga0307517, IMG submission 194515) | Populus trichocarpa ectomycorrhiza microbial communities from riparian zone in the Pacific Northwest, United States - 23_EM | ecosystem: Host-associated > Plants > Roots > Unclassified | place...
TTAGTGATTAGTTAATAAGAGATTAGTGATCAATTAAAGATCAATTGAGCTTAAAGGCAAATAACGTATTACATATACCCTAAAACGTACAACCTATGATAAAGAACTATTTCAAAACAGCCTGGCGTAATATCTTAAGGAATAAGTTTTACGCGAGTATCAATGTGATCGGTTTGACAGTTGGTCTTACCGTTGGCTTACTTATTTTGCTTTGGGTGAATGATGAGTTGAGTTTCGATGGATTTCATAAGAAAGCAGATCAGTTGTACCACGTTAATGCGCAGATAGGTACCGGTGCCAGTAAACAGGTTTGGGATGGGGTGCAGGCGCCTATTGCGACTTTTGCTTTGAGGGAGGTTCCCGGTGTGCAAAATGCAGTAAGACTGGTTATGAATTTTAGTTACGGTTTTTTTAAATACGGAGATAAAACACTGAAGCCTGGCGATAATGGGATGTTTTACGTTGATCCTTCCTTCTTTAAGGTTTTTGATTTTAAACTATTGAAAGGAAGCGCCAACCGTCCATTCCCAACGGATCAGTCTGTTATCATAACTGAAACAACTGCCAAACGTTTTTTCGGTGATGGCGATCCGATAGGTAAGGTTATTAAGGGTGATAATAAGGATAATTATACCGTAGGCGGTGTCGTTGCTGATTTTCCTGAGAATTCCAGCATAAAGGCTGATATGCTGTTCTCTATCAATTTGCAGGCTAAACAATATAACGGTAAGGATTTCTGGAAATCAATGGACTCGGATTGGGGTAATTATTATGCCACTACCTATTTGCAGCTGCAACCCGGAATACCCATAAAGACAATAGAAGATAAACTGACACAGATACACATCCGAAATCAGCCCGGCGGCGATGCTGCCAGTGTGAAATACCTGATGCAGCCTTTATCAAAATTGCATTTGTACAAAGCCGATGGTTCAGAAGGAGCTATACAAACAGTAAAAATATTTTTTATTGTGGGTGTGTTAATATTGCTGATCGCCTGTATTAACTATGTTAACCTTTCAACGGCCAGAGCTATGATGCGGTCGAAGGAAGTAAGTGTACGCAAGATCATCGGTGCCGAAAGACGCCAGTTATTTGCACAATTTGTTATTGAAACGGCTATGTTTTTTACTATAGCATTAGCGCTGTCATTCATCGCGGTAAAACTATTGATGCCGGTTTACAATGACGTTTCCGGGAAGGAAATGACTTTTAATTTAACTGACGCAAATGTCTGGAAGGTTATCGGGATGATTGTCATTGGCACCCTCGCCGCGTCGAGTATTTACCCGGCGTTGTTACTGTCGTCATTTAAACCGATCAATGCATTAAAGGGCAAAATATCATTGGGTATTGGCAATACACTTTTTAGGAAAGCTTTGGTAGTAACCCAGTTTATATTTTCTGTTGGGTTGATCATCGGGACACTGGTCATTAATGCGCAATTGAAATACATTCGCGAAAAAGACCTGGGATACGATAAGTCGCAGGTATTCTGGTTTGGTATGCGCGATATGCAGAAAAACTATGAAGCTGTTCGTTCTGAGTTATTGAATCAACCGGGCATACAAGGTATTACCAGCGCCGGCGACAATATAGTAAGTATCGGAAATACTACAGGCGACACGGATTGGGACGGCAAAGCTGCTAACCAAAGTTTTCTGATCCACCCGATGAGCATTGATAAAAACTATTTCGATCTATTTAAGTTGAGATTAGCTGCCGGGAGTAGCTTTTCGGGTGCTAAAGCAGATTCTGCTCATTTTATTTTGAATGAAACTGCTGTACGGGAAGTTGGTATAAAAGATCCGATAGGAAAAAGATTTAAACTCCATGATTGGAACGGTACGATCATCGGTGTGGTAAAGGACTTTAATTTCGCATCGCTAAAGCAAAAAATAGAGCCTTTTGTATTCTTTTTCCGTCCTCAAAATAACTGGCGGATGTTTGTAAAAACTTCCGGGAATAATTCGGCACAGGCTCTCAGTGCGGTAAGAAATCAATGGAGAAAGTATAATGCCCAATTCCCTTTTGACTATACTTTCCTGGATGATGAATATGATGAAATGTATAAGTCCGACCAACGTTCCGGAACCCTCTTCAGCATGTTTGCAGGGATTGCAATACTTATATCATGCCTTGGACTTTTTGGATTGGCAACCTACACTGCGCAGGTAAAGATCAAAGAGATCGGCATCCGAAAGGTATTGGGGGCAAGTGTAGCTAATATTACAACAATGCTTTCAAAAGATTTCCTGGGCCTGGTGTTTGTTTCATTGGTGATTGCCAGCCCGATAACTTGGTATTTGATGAGCAAATGGCTGCAAAATTACACCTATCGTACAGATATGGGGTGGTGGGAATTTGCCCTGGCAGGTACAGTTACTATCCTGATCGCATTTGTAACTATCAGTTACCAGGCAATAAAGGCAGCCTTAATGAACCCGGTTAAAACTTTGAGATCTGAATAATAGAGGTTAGAGATTGGTTGTGTTTACAATATTACTCCTAATCTCTAATCTTTAATCACCAATCAACTAAAGCCACTGTATCATAACCGTACACTTGTGTTACGCAAGCGTACGGTTCTATTCCTTATTTTGTATATAATGTATTGATAATTAACTATTTATGATTTTGGTATTTGTTTTAGCATATAATGTCAAATACGATTGCCATGTTCAAAAACTATATCAAGATCGCCTTACGCAACCTTGGCCGGAACAAGGTTAGCAGTATTATCAATATAAGTGGTTTAGCAATTGGTTTGGCCTGTGTACTGCTGATAGGTATGTATGTAAAAGATGAACTGAGTTATGACCGGTTCTTTAAAGATGCCAGTAGAATATACCGGGTAAATACTCACGAAAAATTCGGAAATAACGAGTTTACCGCCGGGCATACGCCGCCGCCTGTTGGCTTGGCGCTGGTTAATAACTATCCCGAAATAGAAAGCTATACACGTATCTTCAAACCAGGGGACGAGATAGTTCATTATGTGAATAATGGTCAGAAGAGTTCCCTGAATGAAAAAGGTATTTTATCTGTTGATTCAAACTTTCTGCAGTTTTTTGATTATCAATTAGTGGAGGGTAACCGGGCCGAATGCCTTAATGGTCCTAACTCTGTAGTATTAACAGAAAGGGCTGCTAAGAAATATTTCGGGACAACTTCGGCAATCGGGAAAAATCTTGTTTTTGATCAGTATTCTGCACCTTTTACAGTAACTGCTGTACTAAAAGATCTGCCGTCACAATCGTCATTACAATTTGATGTGCTGCAATCCAATGTTGGCATGCAGTCGGTAAAGCATTTTAACTGGAGTTGGATTTGGCTTCAGATGGGTACTTACGTAAAGCTCAAGTCTAATATTGCCAATGATCCTGCTACTATTCAGAGCATAGAAGCAAAATTTCCTGCAATGATTAGGGTACAGGCAGCAACCGCCTTTAAACGTATCGGTCAGCCTTTTGATGCTTTTATTAAAAAAGGCAACAAATACGACTTGAGTCTACAGCCGCTTGCCGATGTACATCTTTATTCTGCTAATATAGGCAGCCGCTTTATTAACCATGGTGATATTAAATATGTTTATATCTTTTCGGCAATAGCCTTATTCATCATGTTGCTGGCATGTGTCAACTTTATGAACCTGGCTACTGCTCAATCAACCAAAAGAGCCAAGGAAGTAGGTATACGCAAAGTATTAGGGTCAGAAAGAAAACAATTGATGCTGCAGTTTCTGGCTGAGGCGTTTATGTATACCCTGTTTGCAGCTGTAATAGCGGTTGCGATCGTCGCTACAAGTTTACCGGCGTTTAATAATTTATCGGACAAATCGCTTAACCTGGCAACATTTTTAAATCTATCAACATGGGCGGGATTACTTATATTGATCTTATTTACAGCAGTACTTGCAGGCAGTTATCCGGCGTTTTTCCTTACTTCATTCAAGCCCGTAACTGTTTTGAAAGGAAGCGGTGATATAAAGGGTTCGTTACGCGGATTTTTTACTCGTAATGCTCTGGTGGTTTTCCAATTTACTGTATCAACAGTACTTATCATCTGTACTATTATTGTTTACAAGCAATTGCTGTTCAATCAATCCGTGGACCTTGGCTTCAACAAGGAGAATGTTTTAATAGTATCTAGTGCCGGCAGGCTCGGTAAAACTGAAGAAAGTTTCAGGCAGGAGCTACTCAGGTTACCGCAAGTGACAAGCGCCAGTATCAGTACAGGTGTACCTGCTGAACAAAATTTCTTTACAGATTCTTATATGCCAGAATCTACTATTGACAATGCAAATACGCCGGATAAGCACGTTGACCTTACTTCCTTTATTGTTGATGAATCATTTGTGCCAACACTAAAGCTAAATATGGCAAGCGGCAGGAATTTCTCCAAAAGTTTTGCTGACTCATCATCGGTGATACTCAACGAGGCCGCTGCTAAAGAAATGGGGTGGAAGGATCCTATCGGTAAATATATGACCTATCCTGGCGGAAATAATGTTAAATTCAAGGTAGTAGGTATCGTTAAAGACTTTAATACGCAATCGTTACACAACACGATATCCTCGTTTGCATTGTTCTATACTACATCAAAAACCTACGATATAGGCGTATCCTATATTTCTGTACGAATTAAGCCTGGTGATTACCGCAAAGCGATTGCTGGTATCCAAAGCAAATGGAAGGAATTTATGCCCGATAATCCTTTTGAATATATTTTCCTGGATGCACAATACGATTCCTTGTATAAAACAGACCAAACTATCGGTAAGGTATTTAGTGTATTTACATTTCTTTCGCTCACTGTAGCATGTTTGGGCCTGCTTGGTTTGGCCATGTACACTGCCGAACGCCGTACCAAAGAGATAGGTATCCGGAAAGTGCTTGGCGCCTCGGTTGAAAATGTGGTGGCTATGTTGTCTAAAGATTTTTTGAAACTGGTAATCATCGCTTCAATTATCGCATTCCCGATTGCCTGGTACGCCATGAATAAATGGCTGCAGGATTTTGCTTACCCCACTGCAATTAACTGGTGGGTATTTGGCTTGGCGGCAGGAATAACGCTAATTATTGCTTTGGTAACGGTTAGTTTTCAATCTATTAAAGCGGCATTGATGAACCCGGTAAAGAGTTTGCGTTCAGAGTGATTTTGTTATAAGACATTAGAATAGAGTTTAGGATTTAGAACTTAGAATTTAAATATATCATGATAAAAAACTATCTAAAAGTAGCGTGGAGAAATTTATTCAGAAACAAGTTCTTTTCAGCCATTAATATTTTAGGCCTGGCTTTAGGTATGGCTTGCAGCCTGCTCATTTTATTATGGGTTCAAAATGAAGCCGGTATGGATGCTTTTCATAAAAATAACCCATATCTATTCACAGTATATGAAAAACAATACTATGATCATAAAGTAGTTGGCCAGTACAACACACCCGGTGTTTTACCTGCCGAATTGAAGAAACAAATACCTGAAATAGAATATGCAACAGGGTTTGGGTTCAACAACAAGAATACATTTAAAGTTGGCGATAAGATATTAAAGATAGAAGGGAACTCTGCTGATGCTGATTTTTTCAAAATGTTCAGCTTTCCTCTGCTGCAAGGAAATGCTGAAACTGCATTGAGTACACCGGCAAGCATAGCGGTGTCGCGAAAAATGGCTGAGAGCTTTTTTGGATGTGCTCAAAATGCAATGGGTAAAACAGTACGATTTGAGAACAGGAAAGATTTTATTATTACCGCTGTATTTGAAAACATCAAGACAAATTCTTCATCAAAATTTGATTTTTTGACCAATTGGGATGCATTTCTGCTGGATAATGCATGGGCAAAGCAATGGGGCAATAATGGCCCGGTTACTTTTATCCAAATAAGGAAAGACGCCAATCCGGCATTGGTTGAAAAAAAGATTAAACATTTTTTGGATGATCTGAACAAAGAACAAAAGAAAGGGACTTTTACTGAAGAGTTATATCTACAGAAATACAGTGACAATTATTTACATGGAGATTTTAAAGATGGCCGGTTTGAAGGCGGCCGGATAGAATATGTGCGTTTGTTTAGTGTTGTTGCGGTATTTATTATGCTTATTGCCTGTATCAATTTTATGAACCTGACAACCGCCCGCTCAGTTAAGAGGGCGCGGGAAATAGGCGTGCGCAAGGTAGTTGGTGCCGTAAGAGGGTTGTTAATCCGGCAGTTTATTGGGGAATCTTTATTGCTGACAACAATTGCTGTGATTTTTTCACTGCTTATCATGGCATGCTTACTACCGCTATTCAATTATATCACCCTAAAGCAAATAGAGCTCCCGTTTGACGACGCATTATTCTGGTTAAAGCTGATTGCAATTACATTAATAACCGGAATTATTGCCGGTAGTTATCCTGCACTATTCTTATCGTCCTTTAACCCGGTAAAAGTATTGAAGGGAACAGCTAAACTTGGTTCGGGTGCTGCATGGTTCCGTAAGGGATTGGTTGTATTCCAGTTCTTTCTTTCGATTGTGCTGATTATCGGGACAATTGTCATCTCAAAACAGGTGAATTATGTCCAATCTATCAATCTGGGTTACGATAGGGAAAACCTGATTTATGTACCCCTGGATGGTGATTTGACTTCAAAATACCAAATTTTGAAAACCGAGGCACTCAAGTCGCCCGGTATACAATCAGTTACCCGCATGAGCCAGGAACCTACAAATATCCAAAATGGCACGAGCGGGGTAGACTGGGACGGGAAAGACCCCAACGTAAACATAGAATTTACACAGGCATCCATAGGGTATGATTTTACCAATGCCATGAAATTGCAAATGGCTTCCGGCCGTGATTATTCCAGGGACTTTGCAACAGATTCAGTCGGATATATTATTAACGAATCTGCTTTGAAAAGAATAGGATACAAGTATCCAATTGGAAAACGCCTTACTTTCTGGGGTAAAAAGGGCACTATTGTAGGAGTAGTAAAGGATTTTCATTTCACCTCATTGCATGAACCTATCAAGCCCTTCGTTATTCGCTTAGCAGAAAAGGAAAGTTACGGAAGTGCTTTAATCAGGACACAGGCTGGTAAAACAAAAGAAGCATTGGCGAGCCTTGAAACTATATGCAAACAATTGAACCCGAATTTTCAGTTTACATACAGCTTCTCAGATGAGGAGTACAAGAAATTATATAACAATGAGCAGGTGATAAGCAAACTGTCAAATGCTTTTGCATTCCTGGCAATCTTCATTTCGTGTTTAGGGCTGTTGGGTCTGGCTATGTTCACTGCCGAGCAACGTATTAAGGAGATAGGTATCCGTAAGGTGTTGGGTGCAAGTGTAGGTTCGCTATTTACATTATTGTCAAAAGAGTTTATCGTATTAGTAACAATTGCTTTGCTGATCGCCTCACCGGTGGCATGGTATGCCATGAACAAGTGGTTGCTTAATTATTCTTATCACATTGACGTGGCCTGGTGGATATTCCTGTTATCGGGAGTGATAGCGATTTTTATTACCCTGATAACAGTCAGTTTCCAATCAGCCAAAGCAGCGTTGATGAACCCGATTAAAAGCTTGCGTTCAGAGTAATTGGTTGCTGTTTTAGAATTTAGAAATTAAGATTTAGAATTTATAAACATCATGATAAAGAATTATTTTAAGATCGCCTGGCGCAATCTTTGGAAAAACAAGATTTTTTCCTCCATAAATATCATTGGCCTTGCAGTAGGTATGGCTGCATTTATGGTTATTATGATGTTTGTCAGCTACGAGAAGAGTTTTGATAATTTTCATACCAGGAACATCTACAGGTTAAATGAGGTGCAGTCTGTTGGCAGCGAAGGCACCACGCAAAAGGTGGCATTATCCATGTTTCCAATGGGGCCGGCATTAAAGCAGGAAATCCCCGAAATAAAAAATTTTACAAGGATACATTGGGCACAGAAATACCAACTGACCTATGACAAAAAGAAAGTGTTTTTACCACAGACATTTTTTGTTGACTCTACCTTTTTTAAAATATTTGATTTCCAGGTTGTTCGTGGCGATAAGCAAGGATTGTTAAAGCCCCATAGTGCCATGATAACCGAAGAGACCGCTAAGAAGCTGTTTGGTGATGCTGATCCAATCGGGAAAATGATAACTCATTACGGCGATGACACGGTCACTTTCGCAGTAACCGGGATATTGGCCAATGTGCCTAAAAATTCACAACTGCAATTTGATGCGCTTTTCTCTTTTAGCAGTATATACAAACCCTGGATGTTCACCAACTGGGGCGGCAATTGGCTCAATACTTATCTCGATCTTGCTCCCGGCACTAATACCGCATCGCTTGAGAAAAAATTTCCGGCTTTTATAAAGAAACATCTTGGACCGGACGGTAATAAGTACATAAAGCTGTTTATTTTACCCTTAAAGGATGTGCACGCCAACTCAGCCGATATCGGGCTGGATTATATCAATTTTCAAAAATTTGATAGAAAGTCAACCAATCTTTTCGCTATCATAGCGCTAATTGTATTGGTTATTGCCTGTGTTAATTTTATCAATCTTTCAACAGCGCGTTCGACCGAAAGGGCTAAGGAGGTAGGTATCCGTAAATCAATAGGGGCTTATAGATTTCAATTGGCAGTTCAATTCCTGAGTGAAACTGTTTTGATCTCCTTTATCGCTTTAATATTTGCAATAGGATTGGTTGAACTTTTTTTGCCATACATTAATGATCTAAGCGGGCGTAGTATTTCATTTAACACATTTAACAGCTTCAATGTTATTGCCGCTGTTTTTGGTGGAACTGTGTTGATAGGTTTATTATCCGGCATTTACCCGGCTATTTATTTGTCGTCTTTCCAGGCAGTAAAGGTTTTAAAAGGATCAATTCAAGTCGGAAAGGATAAAGGACTGCTTAGAAATATATTGGTTATTACCCAATTTGCAAGCGCCATTTTTCTGATGATAGCTACTGTGTTTGTATTAAGACAACTACGGTATATGCAGAAACAAGATCCGGGGTATGATCGCGAACAAATAGTAAATATCCCACTGGATGGTGTTACTACGAAAAAATATGACCAGTTTAAGAGTGCATTATCTGGTAACACCCTGATATCCGGTGTTACTGCATCGCAGGATATTTTGGGGAGCCATTTAGATCAAACCGCTGTCACCTATAAGCCGGGTAATGGCGCCAAACAACAACTGGGTACGACGCTATTGGTTGTCGATACAAACTACCTTAATGTTTATAAGCTCAAGTTGGCAGTTGGTAAGAATTTTTCGGGTGGTAAAACTCCTGATGGCCGGGAGTACTTTGTAAATGAGGCTTTGGCAAAGGAATTATTGAAAGATAACCCTAAAGCACCCTTGTCATCGGTAATAGGTCAGCAATTTGGATTTGATTCTTTAGGTACTATTCGGGGCGTTGTGAAAAACTTCAATTTTAATTCGCTGCAATATAAGATCGAACCTATGTTTTTGGTGGGCGCTGTGCATTGGGGTTTCCGGAATATATCAATAAAGATCAATGGAGGTCAAACCTCACAGGCACTTGCTTTTATCAAATCAAAATGGAGCAGCGTTTATCCCGATTACCCTTTTGAGTACCAGTTTTTGGATGATCACTTCAATGAGGTTTACAAAGCGGATGATCAAAAAAGCCAGATTGTGGGGATCCTTGCAGGTCTTGCCATCTTTATATCCTGCCTGGGCTTGTTCGGCTTAGCTTCTTATTCAGCCGAAAAAAGAGTAAAGGAAATAGGCGTGCGCAAGGTTTTGGGGGCATCCGTGCAACGGATTGTGCTGTTGTTATCCGGCAACTTCCTCAAACTGGTTCTGATTGCGAATATCATAGCGTGGCCGACGGCATGGTATGCCATGCATGTATGGCTGTCGGATTACGCCTATCGTATAGATATTACCTGGGTAACATTTGTTATAGTTGCCGTTGTATCCGTACTGATCGCGCTGTTAACCATCAGTTTCCAGTCGGTAAAAGCTGCAATAGCCAACCCGGTAAAGAGTCTGCGCAGCGAATGAGGAAAAATATTTAACAATTTTTATATCCTCATGCAACGTATGGGTTTAAAAATAAGTCTAATAGATAAACCAAAACAAAAATCATGAAGACTTTTCTTTCTACCTGTTTTCCGGGGCTGCAAACAAGAATGTGCTTAGCCCAGAATGACGAAAACAAAACACCATATCTCACGGTACATATTGAAGTTGAATTTAACCAATTAACAAACGCATTATAAAAACTAAATTAAGAAGATCATGAAAAAAATCATACTGTTATCTTTCCTTGCTTGCTGGTGCATAGCTGCATCCGCACAGGATGACAAAACACCTTATATGACCAAATCATTGGCCAATGATGCCATCAATAGTGTGATCGTAAATACATCAGCTGGTGGCATTGAAGTTACCGGAAGGAGCGGAGAGGCACCAAGGGTAGAGGTTTACATCAAAGGAAACAATGGCCGCGATCTTTCAAGGGAAGAGATCAAAAAACGCCTCGATGCAGATTATGACCTGAGCGTATCCGTTAGCGGTCACGAAGTATCTGCCATTGCCAAAACCAAGCATCAT
>Ga0307517_10014482_pt1 | contig 10590 bp, 10 predicted proteins | sample 23_EM_MG_FD_194515 | JGI IMG/M metagenome (GOLD analysis project Ga0307517, IMG submission 194515) | Populus trichocarpa ectomycorrhiza microbial communities from riparian zone in the Pacific Northwest, United States - 23_EM | ecosystem: Host-associated > Plants > Roots > Unclassified | place...
CTTTATTGTCCGCTACCCGTTCATGTCCAACCCCGTACTCGAGATTCTCCGCGCGCTTCCCCCTCCCCATGGCTGACAACCAATCAATGGTTTACTCATCTGTCTTCAAGCGGTTGCGTATCCCCCCGGTATGTGTCCTGTCGTCTCGTTATCGTCCCCCCTGGTGTCCTTACATGTCTACTGCAGCTTAGACACCTGCTTTACCATACCAATGGGCCGAGATAGATCTTCCATAGATTGTGGCAGCCAAGTGTCGTACCCACGAAGGCTCGGTCCCTGAGTCACTTTCACCCCTCGCATTGGGTTTGCAGGTGAGCTCCAGTATGCATTTCATATTGTTGGCCGATTTACTGGAATTCCTCCCATTAGGTCGACATGAGAGATTTCCCCATCCCTGATGACGCTAAACTGACCAGGGTTCCATACCGTGCATACCCATATTGGAAGTCATGACCTGCATTGCAGGGGACTGCCAAGGTGGATGTAAATGATAGGTTTTGTGCGCATCTTCTGTCATCCATTGTGGACGACAAACACATACCTTTTAACCTTTCCACGTTTGTCCGCAGGCGAACCGGTTTTGCGGCTGAGCTGGACGACCCGGGTCCGCCGCCGAGACGGGCATCATTTGTGGTGACGCGCAGTGGCGGACCGGTTGACCTTGGTCCATTCTAGACTGGACGTGACCTGTCTCTGACCTTCAGTTGACTGATTCGTACGGGCCTGTCTACTACAAGGCTGACCCACTCATCATCAACAACGACATATTGAAGGCACGGTACCGGCTTGTTGTCGCTGCTCAATCGTGCGTCTTTTTTACTTCTCGCCGCAACTCTCCGCACTACTCATACATCTTTCTGCAGGGATTTGACGATGCCAGCATAACTAGTGTACTTCGATGTTGCATATATTGGTGCTACGTGATTCATTCGTGACTGTGCAATTTGCCGTCTCGTGAAATATTGTATACTAGTAGTTTTTCAACGCTCGTTTGTGATTGAGGATTGTTTCGGAGTCACCCTGACTTGATCCCCGTCTCCGTCTTTAAGTATGTAGTACAGTGCCCCTTGCTGCGCGTCCCGGGCTGTGCCGCCTGTCGGCCCTACGCCTTATTACTCACTAGGGAGTACGCGGGGAAGAGAACAGTTAATTGCGATTCCAGCCACTAGGGATACCTGTATATGCGATAAGCCACATCTCAGGAGTTTGTCCCAGGAACGAACCGCGTAAGCGATTGATAGAGGAATGGCGACATGCTTTGACTGGGAGTATATCGCGATGGTTCTCAGCAGGAGGATGTCTGAAAACGATTTAGGATGAGTGTCGAGGATATCAAGCGCGGTTCCATATCTGACATTCTGAGATAAAAACCCCGAGGAATGCTGACCCTGTGACCAGCCAGTAAATAGTCGAACGTGAACGGGCTTTAGGGATGACGTTTGCTCTTACATAAGGTAATTTGGGTGAGAGTGTTGCATGCCTGAAGTATTTCAGTTGGTCAACCCGCAGATAGCCTCATGTAACCTCCACTTGCATCGTAATCCGTCATGCCGTGCGGAGCAGTATTGACTACAAATCAGCGGAATGCCAGTCAGCATTCCCTACGTCCCAGCGATGCACAATGTTTGACTCACTGATGGTAAGAATTACCATGTCAACAAACGTTCCATACCGGGATATGATAAAGACTATCTTGGGTATACTCCATTCGCTTCGCCAGATGTACTCGACTTCATGATCGAGGAGCGTCAACCAGTCGTATACCTGGTGATTGACGGTTGCCCGAGACAGAATAATTGTGAGTGGTTGAAGAACTGCCTCCGGCGTGACGAGTGCAAGGGACTTACAAAGAGTGTTAGCGTAGAGACTTGAGGAACGGGGATCGTCGAGGAAACGGTGAGGGCCTTGAATGACGGATTGTAGGCTGGGGACTTACACCGAAGCAACTGTGGAATCGGGTTTTGGTGAGCGTCGCAGTATGGCACTAGATATCGGGGTACCGAGAGCGTAATGGGGGAGGGGAACTCACGATAACAGCCTGAAGGTGCAAGATCGTATCAGTGCTCCAATTCTCTGGATCTGTGGCACCCATCCGACTCGAAGTATGCCCAAGTCGCAGGAAGTAGGAGAGAAGGAGGAAGTGTTATCCAGGTCTAAGCAAGTGCTCGGGCTTAATACGTGGAGTTACGAACAATGCGGCACGAACCCCCAGGGAATATGTTTGGGTGGTTCATCACTGGGAACGCGCCGGGGGCATGAATTCGCTACGAAACTAGTCTTCCGGCAAAAACACAATTTCCCGGATATTGTGTTGAGGGAATCGAAGGGTGCCAGTTACAAGGCCGATCCAACGGCAGTTGGGTATAGCGTCAGGTAGTATCTAACGGAGGAGAGATCCTCGAGTGGAGTCAGCGTGTTTCGTCGAAATCACAGAGAAAGCTGAAACACAAGTACGCCAGTGTACGCTGGAAATCGATCCCGCCTGAACAGGATTGACTGGGCGACGCCACTTTTCTGACAGTCGAAAAGGGTTCCAGACACAAGGGCAGTCCGTTCTTCACTTCACCGACCCATTGATCAATACATCGGAGCGTAGGCCATCCCATATGTGTTGGTGTATGGCGGTGTTCAGATAAGTTGGCGTGGCAGGTTTTCCTAGACCGGAATCTAGCCTCAGGTTCCAGAAGGCGGACCAGCCCTGGATTTTGCCGGTCTTGGTACAAAGCTGGACCCGGCCCGGCGGGAGGAGGAGTCCGATCCTTAATCGGTGGGAGGCCACCTCGAGTCAATGTCACCGATTCTGAACGAGTAATTGTAAATCAAGGGGTTCGGAGCGAACCTACATAACTTGCCCGTCGGCTTTCCACAATGCAAGTTGATCTGGCCTGTTGCACACCCGAGTCAGTGCTGAGATTGGTCCCAGGATTTGAAACCGAAGAGCTGGCGAGCCCCAGCACCATTATGCCTTCACCCCATTTGTGCATCTCGCCACTGCAAGCACTCAGTACTCACTGTTCATCTCACCTCATTCACTCGCGGGTTCCGGCTTCAAAGTCGCTCTTGGTGGCCTAGCGCTAGTGTCGGGGGCAGCTGGTTAGTGAAGGATCCGCCCGACAAGTGGCAGTTCCGGGCGGATTCTGCCGGGTTGGCAGGGGGCGGCAGGCCGGCAAATGAAAAATCAACGGTCAACCATTTTTGTCGCCAACCTACACGTGATTCGTCTCCTAGGATATCTGATAGATTCGCAGAATGTCAGCAGGGTCCCAGGCCCCAGGTTGCTCAGCATGACCATGAATCACCAACCCCTCCCTCGTGGATTGCGGAGTAACCCCTTTCCGTACCGCGCCGATCTCTTCAAGATCGTACATCTCGCGAAGTTGCACGGTAGGAGGGAGAACTTCACCGGAAGGCGACCTGACTTGTGGATTCGTGCCTTGAGGGTCGGGTACCTGTCCCGCCTGAAGCAGATCGAACTCTCCTTCGAGTTCCTCAGCCGCTTGTGATATCCTCGACGAGAAGCGTTGGGTGACGAATCCATTAGGTTTTTGACCGCCCGTCATCCGGGGTATATGCATAGGGTGGGCGTAGGGTAGTTGGGGATGCGAGGCATAAAATACAGGCTCTAGCTACGACTTAGTCAAACGTAGCCAAGCGGCCGCTTAGCACCTCCTGTCACCGTCTGCCAACACCCTCTCACGCTTCCCAATTGCCCACAAGGCAATACACCAGGCACTTGCCGTTTTGGTAGGCTGGCAACGAGATGCCCTTGGCAGATATACAATTACGTGGCGCGGGGGAAACGTTGGGTACCCAGGCGTAGAGGATGCTAAACAAACGATCCGTCGACCGCTTGCTCCAACATCGTTACACAAAAAGCGAACATTTGGGTTGGTCAGGCAGGGTGACGGGCGAGTGCAACCCGCAGTCAGTATCATCCCCTCCGAACGAGAGTAGACCATCCGAACGCAAGATAACACCCCGACGATCCAAGCACTGGTGCAGTGTTCCGCATACAACTCTGCCCCACGCTCCCTCAACTGACCTGGCGCTGTGCCGAACGATCGGCGAGTTCGCGCCCCAATCTTTCGCCAGCTCTCCCGTACAAACCGCGACCGCCACAGGGCTATCTTCCATGATTCACGGCACACGCAGCTGGTTTGCCGATTTTCTCTCACGGAGGGTTTTTGGGCAGCTCCGACGTGCGTAGTAGCCGAGTCAATGGGGATTACTGTGAAATGGGAATGAATACTCTTGGGTGCTGGAATAGCACCTGCTTATTACGGCGTTTGGGCGAGACTGGGCAGCAGCCACCAAAAGAAGAGCGGAACTTGCGACACAGGCACGAAGGGCTCGCGGGCGTCACGGCGGTTCGTTGGCTGTAGTTGGCCGTAGAACTCGCATATCCGTAATTTGTTATACGCCCAGCGGTCTGGCTTCCCTTCCCGGTTTGGATCCGCCGGTTTGTCCCTAGCGTCATGTTTCATGCTTGCTCAAAGCCCCCGGCATCTTCGAGCTTGACAGACATCATGCCTCACCAGATCCGATATTTAAATGCAACTCCTGTAGCCGTTTCCACCGACCGTTCCCTACTCCTTCTGTGTTGGAGCATCTCGCCTTTGCAAATCCATCCCCTATATGTCGTCTGTCAGCTACCCACTGTCGTTCTTTCTGGGGGTACTCTTCCAGACCGTCTTAGTTGGTGCGTGCTTTGTTATGTCTCTGGTCCGCCGACTACGTTGAATTCTACGTCCTGCAATAGGCTCATTGATACCTCTCCTCATCACTGCGAGCTATGCTCAGTGGAAGAAGGCGTCAAGCGGACAGGGGATCAACCTGGTCATGGCCTTCACAACGGTCTTCTTTGGGTTAAGCACCACCGTCGTGAGTAACCCCCGCGGTCGTCACATCTATTGACACCTAACGTCAGACACAGCACTGGATCCTCGGCTTGCGCAGACTGACTTTGGCGACTCTATATCTACCCCCAGGGATGACCATGGGGATGTACATCCAGCCACCCTACAGCACGGATGAAATCGTCCGAAGGGCCATCTTCCAGCTCCAAATCGTGGTTGGTGATTTGATAATGGTCTGTCTCGGGCTTCCCTACTTGCCAGCTGCCCGGCTTCGCTGACCATTGATACTTTATAGATTTACCGCATGTATCATATTTACGAAAGGAGTCTCCTGGCTTGCGTCATTCCTTCAATAACCACTGCAGGGTTGTTCGGTACTTACTCCATGGTTCCTGCCCTTCGGTTTTGCTGATCATATTTGTTCCATAGCCATCGGGTGCGGTACGACGAACTCATATCGAAACCTCAGCACCCCAGCGGACTTGACGGCCAGTAATAAATGGGTGGCAGCATGTTTTTGTGTTACCCTGTTGTAAGCCGCAGTCTAATTCCGACCCCGAAACGGGACTTGCTAACGCTCCATCCAGCAACAGTGCCTTTATGTCGGGTATGCGAGAAACACTGTTCTGCTCTGACATATTAATTGACTCTGGTTCTAGGCGCCATCGGTCTCCGTTTGTGGAAGGTTTATCAGGAAACCATCGTGGTTGGTACCATGAAGAGAGATTCGGTCATCCTGGTTTGTATCACTGACCCCGGCTATGGATTCCCACGATGGCTAACATCCCTCCTACCAGCGAGCGATGAGGGTGCTTGTGGAAAGTGCCGCGCTGTGGACGTGAGTGATCTGACAAGTATCCCTTAAAAATCATTGCACAGACGGCCTTGTCTACTCAGTTTGTTTGTTTCAATGAACTTCTTTGCCTTCCTCGCGGGGAGCAACCTCAGGTACACCTTCCTCAGTATGGTACGGCTTCTCCAATTGATGCTACTTCGACGTCTAATACCTCCACGCAGACGGGCCCTGTGGCCGGCATATCTTTCTGTTTGATCATCGTCCGCCTTGGGACTATGACACCGGAAGTCTGCGAGGACACCTGGGAAAGCTCTCAACGCACCCGTATTTCGAGGGCGCCACCATCGTTCAGCTCACGGCACTCCAAAGTACCATTTCCGCTTCATCACGTCAAGGTGGAACAGGAATACATTAGCGATATGGAGTTCCGTGTAATTGATCCGTCGTCACCTGACGCTGACGGGAAGCGATCCCCTGTTCACTAATGTACTCTGCTTTTATTTTAGAGGGTCCCTTACACTTCGTATGTCTTCACTGTTATTGACGTTATGGGTGGCGCGTTGTACATTTAGTGGTGAGATAACTTGACGCATAGGACCTCTTTGTTTTGTTCGAGAAACATTGGTAGGTCATTGATTGACTCGAAACTGCACGGCTAGATACAGTCATGTGCGCGATGGGGTTTGGCCCACTGTTCTGATGTCGGTCGCTCTTCGCGTACGATACGAGTGATGGTTCAGTTGAGAGCGGACGATTCGGCCCACCGGGGATACTCTCGTTCGGCATCCCAGGTCCCGGTGGGAAGCCATCAAAATTCGCGAATCCATCTCAACCCAGCTTGATCGGTTAAGGAAAAGTTATGCTCTGCCGATGGTAGGAAATTCGGGGCCATCGTCTGTTAGGGTCAAAGCCCTCAATGCTTTGATCACTCGGAGGTCTAAGTATAAACTGTTCGCCTATCGATGGCGCGGTGGGAGTGGTTGATGACAGATTCACGAGAATAAATACAGGATCTTTAGACGGGGTGGGTATCAGCAAACATGGCGAGCACTGGGTGACCGCCTGTAAGGCTACACTGTGCACACACGAGTATAGATGAATACCAAGGGGCTTACAAGGGAACCGGACGACCGCCCGCAAGATTACACTGTGTACACATGATCCTAGATGAATATCAGAGGACTTATAAGAGAACTGTCGGGACCCCGTCCGCCGTGTCGGGTCACGGGCAGCGCGAACCTCGGCTACTGACACCCCTCCACGGCGTTTGGGGGGTATCTCTGGTCTTATCTGTCGTTGTGTAACATAGATCCGAAATTTATGCAATCTCGAGGGCTGTCAATGACAGAGAGCTGTTAAAAATAAGATCAAGGGCGATAAGTAAATAAACCAGTGCCTCTTTCTGATGCAGTGCGAAACGGTGCGAGATCGACAAGATCATCCTCGGCTCAGCCGCCTCGCCCAGGGCCCGGTCCCTTGTTTCGAGCGCTTATAACGGGAGGAATGATCCTGAAATTTAAAATCGGATCGCTGGCGTGCCTCAAGCTGCCGACCCAGAACCGGGGGTTGTGATGATCCATCCCCCGTCGGTATCATCCCAAGCTGACAAGACTTCATATTTACTCCTCGGAAGGGTAAATTCTTCCCGAATGCCAACCGACTGGTTCGAAAACTGAAATCCAAGGAAAGTCTCGAAGCCGTAGATCGGGAAGGTGAACAATCGATAACACGCCAAAATAGTAAAAAGTCAAATAGGGTGGAGCGGAAGGAAACAGGGTTCACATGAAGTCCTCTGCCCTCATCCTTTTACTGAGTCTACCCGCCTCCTCCACCTTTTCCTTTGGGAGTTCAGGTGATTGGACGATATCCATCTTCTGAACAACCTCTGGCACGGCCCTCTCAACCCACATATCATCATCACCAGCTCCTTCTCTCCGCCCCTCCTTCATGTCCCCGTCCTTCCTGGAGTCCTTATCCTTCGCCTTCCGCTTCTTCTTCCTCTCCCTATCCTTGTCCTTAGATCTCGATGCCATTTGGGAGCCTTCTCCATCTTCTTCCACATCGAATGAGACCAGGGCCTTCCCACCTTTCCGTTTCTCCTTGTCTTTCTTTCGTTTCTTCAAAGGCGGATTATCATCAGTAGCGCGTTCAGCCCGTGGTACAAATTTGGGCTTGAATGATGCGAGATCTACGGGACCATCGTCGACATCCATCTGAACGTCTTCCTTCGAATGTTGTGCGGAAGTACCTGACGGGCCTGGAGCGGAGGTATCTTGCAGATCGGTGCCCTCGCCCTTTCCTTGATCTTCATCATCCGAGTCTTCTTCATCGCTCGCGAAGATAGCCTTGAAAATACTTCGTTCGGGCTTCTGATATGTCAGGATATCGGCACCCTGTGCCTCGTCCTCGCCAAGTCCAATATTGTTCAAGTCCCTGCGTTTCGGAGGGTAACCCCCACCAGCACTCTGAGTATCCACAGCAGATGAAGATGCACCACCTGAGCCCGCGGCAACCAGTTCCGCTTCAGCGAAGTCGGCTTCCGTCTCCCACTCGTTCTGGCTTTTCGGGTCCGGGGCACGGTCTTCATCCTGGGCCAAAATCTCTGGCTCCTTGACTCCAAACCGTTTGCACAGCAACCTGGCGGGAACCCATACAGAAGTTTCCCTTGTCAAAACACCGTACATCCCGTGCTTTACGGCGTGTGTTTTGGCGTTTTCAGGTTCCTCAATCTTTGTCTCGGGTCCTTTCGTTTCCGGCAGAAGAGAACTATGCGAAGGCGTGTGTAGACCCCCAATCACGGCTGGCCCCTGTTCTACGGCTTTCGCGGTTGTAAACCTGCCAGCCATAGCAGCTGAGAGAGGCTTGAAAACCGTCGCAGCCTGGGCATATTCCTCTAATTCCAGTTGGAAATGCTCGAGATCTTGTTCCGGTTTTTGTTTCAGCTGTAACCGGTCCTCGTCGCTAACAACCTCGGATTGGGATTTGAGGTAGGCGGTGTAGCGGGCTTGTTTGACAGGGTCAGAAGTGAAAGGTTTGAAACCTAACAATGCAGCCTTTGCCGCTGAAGGTTCTATGCGCGGATAGGTGAATTGTCTGGATGTGGGAGGTTGTTCGGGAGGTAGGGGAGGGGTTGTAGTCGGCGTCGGTTCTTCGGGGTGGTGTTTTGGGGGAATGAAATTCTTCAGTCGCTCTCGATCCTTTTGCGACAGGTAATCGAAAACGGAACGAGGTTTGGAAGGGAGGGGCGTCTCTCCCAATGCTGAGCCTCTCTGTTAATCACACAAATCAGTAAGCGCTTTTGGATGGTAGAATGAGGGATAATTGGCCTACTGACCTGCTCAATGGTAAGATTGCCCTTGTTCCCTGGGGTCGGAGTGGGAACAACTGGTTCGTTCTCTTTGCTGCATTTATCCCATACTCGGTGTGGATCGGGCTTCCAGCCTTGTGGGACATCCTCCAGGGGATACCTGTTGACACATCAGTCTCCCAGCCAAGTATCAAATGTTAAAACATGCCATTTATCGTCGGTTACTGAAGTGTCTGCGAGCATAAATTCTACCAGAACTGGCTCTCCATTTCCAAACCTTTGGAGGGGGGCGTTCCTAGACTGAGTAGGGGGACGGGGTGAATGAGCGCAATGGTCGGGGGTATTTCTGGGAGGACTCACCCTAGGTACATTCATCTGAGACCCTGTAACATTCTTTTGGCGAATCGAGGGATGATGACGGATTTCGTCCCCAGTCTCGTATGCGGTGCGGTTCCGTCGCGAGGAAGACCCAGAGTCGTAAATATCGATATCGTCCTCGTCGGCGTCGTTCAGCGCACCCAAACCGAAGCCAGCTGGAAGCAGCATCAACCATCCGTGAAACGTGAATAATCAGCGGACCCACCTGATATTCGTGGGCCAGAGAGCTGTGAGTCACGGTCATTCCCGAGAGAATCGTTCAAATTTAAACCAGGGGTGTAGCCCAGACCATGGGCGTTATCCTTGCGTGGGACGACGGTGAGGGGTGTGTCCGCGCGAGGATATGTGTGCTTTTGAGCTTCTTCATCTTCCTCGTTAGGATCGAGCTTTAAGTCATCGAGTGTCAAAATGCGTGTTGATTTGGCCTGGGCGTCTTGAAGCCTTTTCTGCCGCCATGTGAGACGTTGTCCGATACCCTGTCCATGGCGCCACCCCATCTTCATCAAGATTTTGGCAGCGGGGGAGTCTTTAGGTGTTGGAATGAGGGCCTTTTCCAGTGCCAAGGATATTGAACTACGACGGGTCTAAGATGGAGAATAACGAAGAATTGATTAAACGTACTCTTGTTCGTTTTCCACGTCGAGGGATTTGGAGGCAAGGTCGCCTGCATACCTGCCCGCGATGTCTACCTCTTCGTTTTGGAGGACTAGGGTTTGACTGTCACGAAGCTCTGCTAGGTCTTCCTCGTCCATAAAGTCCTCTGCTCTTGCGGTCGTCTGTTTGGCTCGATCCGTACGCGATGACTTGAAGGTTGACGGCGTCCATCCTGGCCAACAGTTAAGCGTACGGCTGATGGAGCGCGTAAAAGTACATGCCTTCTTTTGATCCCACTGTGTTGAAGTATCCAGCAGAGAATCCCCCGGTGAAAGCCCCGTGCAACCGTCTCCGGCCTTTCTCATCTCGGACCTGGCATCGATGATCAGCCACTTCCACATCAGGGGGAGTACCGGTAAGGGCACGCACCTCCTGCTTCCATAGCGGGACAAACTCTCCGATATCCTTCGACTTCTCTAGTGGTGGCAAGGGCGTCCCTATCTAGGCAGTTGGTTGACAGTCGGGCGTTCGAGAGCCGGTGTTAAGCGACTTACGAGACAGAAAGATTCGTTTGCCTTGGAACTGGAGACGTCAACGCCGAGATCGTTGAGCTTCCGCTTGAGTCTGCTCGTCATGACCGCCGATCCGAAGTATCCAAG
>Ga0307517_10014484_pt1 | contig 10590 bp, 3 predicted proteins | sample 23_EM_MG_FD_194515 | JGI IMG/M metagenome (GOLD analysis project Ga0307517, IMG submission 194515) | Populus trichocarpa ectomycorrhiza microbial communities from riparian zone in the Pacific Northwest, United States - 23_EM | ecosystem: Host-associated > Plants > Roots > Unclassified | place...
AACAAACACAACTAGGTGAATTTTCAATGCTCAATGTCATCTTTTAAGTTCATCAAGTTTTATGATTAGTGATTCGTTTTGACAATTACAAACAATATCACTGGCAGCCTTCAAAACTTACCTGTCGTTGCCGAACGCAGCTTTTTTATCCTATGTAAGCGTCACGTTTAACATTTGTTGATGATTAGATAAAGCTTAACAGGTCATAAACCGACAATTGACCAAGCAAATGGATGGAGATGGATCAGTGTATCAAATAGCAGGAATTAAACTTGGAAGGAAATCTTCAGAGTCGGATAAGCTGTATGAATATTAGATTATGATGGGCAAAAATGGCTTGCTAAGTCACACCTCTTCATTCTGACCAAACCCTGTCTCTCACTCAAATAAGACAAGACAGGGTCAAGACTAAAGACACAAAAACCTTGGTAGCACACAAATATATAAAAGCCATATATGATTGAGAGATTGAAAATCTTGTGCAGAGAGAATTCAACGATAACAGAAATGGAGAAACAAGCAGCAGCAGCACCGAGAATGATCTTGAAATTTCTACCAAAAGTTGTTTCTGCAGTCAACTTCCATAACCTTACAGTTGGCCCAGGTAGAGATAAGAGATCAGAAAACGCACACAAGCACAAAGCCATTGCGGGCAAAGGAGTTAATCCTGTCAGATCGTTAATCCCAGTTGAAGTTAGAAGACAGCCCAAGAATGAGAGCTTTGAGACCCAAGAAGATCCCACCTCACCAAAGGTCTCATGTATAGGCCAAGTCAAGCACAAGAAGAAGATGAACAAAGCCACTTCCAAGCGCGTTCCATGGCTCCCTCAAGAAACAAAGCCTGTGTCACAGAATCCACATAAGATAAAGAAGCATGCGTCTAAACTTATGAGACTCTTTACTGGATCAAAAGCACGGAGGAAATCTATTGTTTCTGGTGGAGATAAGCCAACACTTCCTGATAAAACACCTTCATTAAGTCAAATGAAAAGGTTTGCAAGTGGTCGTGATACTTTGGCTGGTTTTGACTGGACCGCTCATCAGATTGCACCTGTGGAATCTGATCGCAGGGATTATTATTCTGATGAAGAGAGGGTAGATCGTTTAGAAGAAGAGGAACATGAAGAGGTTATCATTCCTTTCTCGGCACCTATAATGGTAGGTGGAGGAATAGATTTGCTACCAAGGAAAGAAATTAACCTCTGGAAGAAAAGAACCATAAATCCACCTAACCCTCTTCAATTGAGATCCAATATGGTTAGAGGAAATTAATTAGCAGTACTTATTTGTTGAAGCTTCCAAATATATTTTCCCTTTGTTTCTGTTAAATCTCAAATCCTGCTAGAAAGCAGAGATGGAATGTGTAAGATAGGTGCAATTGCAGAGGATTTTGTACAAATTGATTCAACTGGCAGCAAGACATTTATTTTCTAATTTCTTTTTTGTTTTTCTCCACTACAAAAATCTTTAAATAGATAGTTAAGATTATGTTTGTTTATGTATTTTATCCCAATTATATAATTAAAAATATTTGATTAATCGATATACATCATAGTTTTTGTATGAACTCTCTCATAAAATTTTGTTTAAGAAAAAAATACAATTCTTTATAAAATCTTTTCAGACCAGATGCTAAACACGCACAAAAAGCTTCTAATTCTAACCCACGTCACCAAGTAAAGTTTTCAAAGTACATTTTCAAACTTTGGAATGCTAGATATTCTTCATAAAAAACTAACAAACCGCACACAATTTAGGAAGCTGCCTCAACTGAAAATGCAACCATGTTAAGGCACGAAGTGGCTTTTGAGTCCTATCAAAGATACTTGAAAGGATACCTGCAATTTCACATGTGCTTGCGTCTCTTGCCTGCTAAAGCCAGCCCATCCTGCTTGAAATTGGCATGGTTTTAGTTGAATCTACGGGCAGAGATTTATTTGTTTATTTATGTCAAGAGCATCAAAATAGCCTTTCTCCTACGTTCCTAAATTAAATGGATCGTTTTCTAGGGGATGCCTCCCAGCTCCCACAACTTAACAAATCTGCTGCCAGTAGAAAAGTTGGTGCAGCTAAAATATCATGATCTTCAATGTATCTCATCCGCAAGGTCTCAGTTCCTGTCACCTAATATAACTATGAAAAAAGCACCCCCGAAGCTTTTTTTAAGAAAACAATAAGAGTATTTTGTACCAGTTTTTAGACATAGACAGTAGATAATCTAAATCTATTTTGGTGCATGTTTATAGAGCATCACTCCTTTTCTTTGATGAAGCATCTACAGGACCTACCACCCATTTTAATACTCATCCATTCTATTAACCAATGTGTAATAATTTCTCCATCATAATCACCCGTCATCAATGGAATCGTCAGGCCTTGACTTAGAAATTCGTTGTTCCATATTTGCCAAATTGGTTCCCAAAGGAGAGCAATATTCCAATCAAATTCAAGTATTATACTGCTTAACCTGTGCTCTCTATTATATGTAGGAAAAACAAAACCTTTGCTGACTTCAAAATGCCAAAAAACAGGGGAAAGGGATGAGGAAGAACAACGAACTTCATTTTTGTGTTAGGTTTAGCCATGCAGCAATCACTATTGCAGAGCAAATGCGGTGACCTCTGAGGCATCCCCAGTTCAAAAATGATTATTCTACATCATATTATCAATTTTCTGAATAGGTTTCAGCAAGCATTCTGTTGTTGGAGGATCATCTTTTAGGCTCATTTTTCTGCTAACTGTAGTAAATTGACAGGGCACTTGTTTACACATCACAAAGACAAAGATGATGCATTTCTTCCTACCTAAAACCTAAAACAAGCTCATTGCCTGAGTTAATTCAAGAAAACAAATTAAGCAGTACCATTTTATCCCTTAGATTCAAGTAAAAGTAACTAGCCACATTCGAGATCAAAGGATGAAAAAAAGGGTACAGATATAAAACAAATTGATAATAGCCAACAATGTATACAATACCACTAGACATGAATTCCTCGACGGAAGCCATGTCAGAATAGCACAAGTGGAATCGAGTTCAAATGCCTTTTACTTCTATGGCTACATGTATTTTCCCTGTCCGAATTTGTTGGCTACCTCATGGTTTTGATAACTAAATTTTATCTATCCAATCTCAGTTCCTTAAACAAATATTGATTTTTTGTAAATTATACTCTAGTAGGTAACACGAACTCCTTGGTATCTAAGAATCTCTCCAATAAGTTCTCCTTTGCCAGATCCTACATACCTTCCACAAATCTTACCATCTCTGATGAACAAGAAAGTAGGCACCTCAACAACGTCCATGTCCTTCAAAAACTGCATGCAGCTATCATTCTCGTCACCGTTCATGCGTGCAAAAACCACAGTATCAGACATCTGCCTTGACAACTTAATCACCGTTGGGTAAACCTTCACGCATGGCCCACAATGCTTCAACCCCACATCAAGAACAATCAGCTTGTGATCAGCTTTATGATCATCAATCAACTTCTCCACGTCTTCTCTGAGATGCAGCTGCACAACAGCAGAGTGATTATCACCGTAGTATAAAACATCTCCCATCAGCTTATCTTGGGTAATCCCTTTTTCTTCATGAATCTTCTCCAAGCTCTTGTAGAAGCTAAAGTGTGGAACTTTTTCAATTTTTTCTCTCTTGCAAAGCTCTCTAGTCTTCCCTGATTCATCTGCCATCACAAGAAGGAAATCTACATCGTTGCAGGTTCTGCTAAGCTCTACCATAAAAGGGTAGATTTGGCTGCTATGGTAACTGTGGCTTGCTGCATATTCTACAACAACAAGCTTGTTTTTTGCAGTTTTAAGTGCTTCATCGAACTCCTCTACGCTGTGAATTTTTTGTACTTTTTCATCGTTGACAGGTTTTTTGGTCCCTGGGGCAGCTGTAGCCTTCGTCATAAAGTGTGTTCTTCCTGTACCAAGTTTTGCTGCAAGGGGTTTAACTTCTTTAGTAACAAAGGGTACTAAGAAGGAACTGTGCAAACAAGGAGGGCTTAATTTAGGGGTGTTTGAAAGAGACAATGGTGGTTTTGACAAAAAATTTGTGATAACAGCCATGGAAAGAAGCTTGTAGAGAAAAGGTCTAGGCAATTGAGAACCTGAGAGGAGCTGAGCACAGAACAAAATGGAGAAGAGAGCTGAGGAATTATCATGAAAATCTCAGTGACCATAAATGGTATCCACATATTTTTTTGTAGTTCTCATTATCCACACAGTTGGATGGGGTTAGATTTTTATGGCACTTTTTTTTCTCTTTATAGTCTCTTAGCATATTCCTTTCCTCCTGATCAGAAAATCGCTTTAAGATCACTGACGATGCTAATAACTAGTTGGGCCTCAATAAAAAGATGAATTGGGCTAAAGCTTTACAGCTACTGCCCAGTTTCTTTTTCTTTTTTCGACGGGAGCCGGGAACATGGGCTCCGGGGTTGGGGGACAAAAACTAAAGAAAATGTAAATGTCTGTCTTCTGTCGGATTGTCTCAGTCCTCCACACAATCACTCTTCCGTTTCGAGACTTGAGAGTGTGACGATTCGCTTTTCTTCATTTTATTTGTTCTTTCATGGCTACTATCCTAGCTCCAGAATCACTAAACGTTACAAAAGTCTACCAAGGAACTTGCTCATCCTGTAAAGTGCCAACGGCATTTTATGCCTAAGCATCCGTTTGGCACGGCATCTATTGGTTGGAAGTATAAATTCCAAACTCGGCATGGATAGCTCAACGGATTGACTTGATAATCCAACAATTTGAAGTCTAACTCATGCTAGGATTGATAGATGACCCGAAATTTGAGTGACAATCAAAACCCTAAGTAAGACTCGGTAATTTTAATTTTTATTTATAAAAAAAAATATTTTAAAACCATATTTTTTATAAAAAAAAATCTATAAATTAACCAACTCAACCGATATCTCGAGCCTTAATCTGAAATCTGAAACTTGTAAGTATTGGTAATCTGATTTCTTAAAAAATTACGGTATCAAGAGAAACAATTATCAAGGAAAAGGGTTGTCTTTACCATCGAAACTAAGATGGTTAGTTAAATTCTTGAAGACAATGCAGATTAATTAAACATTTCCAGTCTAGAAGATAACCCAGCACAAGTATTATGTCGGCAAGAACTACACCTTTTGTAGGTCACCACAACAGCATTATTCTCATTAACTTCATCGTGTCTAAGATTGTGGTTGTTTTTGTGTTTTAAAAAAAAATAAAAAAAAATAATTTTTTTATTTCTAGATCATTTTGATATAAAATAAAAAAATATTATGTTAATTTATTTTTAAATAAAAAAATATAAATAATTCAGTACAGCGACCCCATGAATCATCCTTTCAGTTAATGCTTTAGTTCCTTCGATTGATGTTTGGGCTTGCCAGTCTCCCTGTACTGCCCAAAACCGAGCCTTAACTTCGAATTAATTTCCTGCCTCTCCAATTTTATTCCCACCATGAACAAGCCTAACTTTCAGAACACCGGACCCGTGGTATACTGTTCAATTAAGGCAGTGTTTGGAAACACGGTTCAACCTGCGTTCCTAAAAAATTTAAAATTTTTTTTTTTGTTAAAATTTAATATGGTTTGTACTTTTTATATCGTTTTGATGTGCTGATGTCAAAAATAATTTTTAAAAAATGAAAAAACATCATTTGCATGCATTTTAACACGAAAAGTTATTTGAAAAGAACTCGCAACCACACTGTCAAACACGCTCTAATACATGGTGTGTGCTTCTGTGCGAGAATATCGGTCAAAATACTCTTGGAAATGTTTTTGGTAAAAATATATTAAAATAATATATTTTTTTATTTTTTAAAATTTATTTTTAATATTAATACATCAAAATAATATAAAAAAACAAAAACAATAATTTAAAATTTACCGAAACTATGTGCGACACAACTTTACACAAGCACTTAGCAATAGCATTGTAGTAGTTTTTTAGATGCCGTTTGATTTTGCAGTTAAAAATAGGTTTTATAATTTAAAAAAAAACAAAAATTTTGCTTGAGATTTTTTTATGTTTTTTTAATATGTTCATATTAAAAAAAATTATTTTTTAAAAAAATTAGTTTTATATATTTATTAAAAATAAACATTTAAAAAACAAACATTACTACCACATTAGCTTTAAAGTTGATGCCGAAATTCATTTTCATGCCTTCCCTCCTCCCATAGATAGCCATTTAACGCATACACTCATAATAAAGAAAAAATTAAATTGATAAGACCAGACCCCAAATTGAATCATTTTTATTAACAGTGCAAGAGCAGCATGCGATCCATAGAAAGCGTGTATAAGTTAGTTTTCAAAAAATTTAAAAAAAAAATAAATCAAAATAATATTTTTTATTTTTTAAATTTTATTTTTAACAACAAAACAATACAAAAACATAAATATAATAATTTAAAACTAAAATAAATTTCAAAATTTTACAAAAACACTTAAAAATTGATTTTTAATGTATTTTTAAGTTAAAATAATATATTTTTATTTTTTTAACACAATACACTAAAATCATTAAAAGTAATTTTTAAATTCAAATTTAAAAAAAAAATCAAAAATTTTCAAATTCAGATTCAGCCATAAACGCAACCGTCCCAAGTCTACAAACTGTCACAACATGACAGAAGCAACAAAAGCTGAACTAAGTTGGAGGAATCCAGGGTTGTAAAGCAAACTAACGACACAGGTAAAGCCAAGATCCAGCGCTGGCTGGACACCTACGGTTTATTTTTTTATGGCAAAAGTGCCTTTTTCGCTCCATGTGCGCCGAGTGTCCTCTCTCTTGTTCTCACATGCACTGAGTCCGTTTGCCCTTAAATTTTGAAATTTTTTTTTGTTAAACTTTTTTATATATATTTTTAAATTTAATGTATTAATATTAAAAATAATTTTAAAAAATCAAAAAATATTATTTTAATATATTTTTAATCAAAAAATACTTTAAACAGAACAGCTACACAATTCCAAACACGCCGTACAATCCTCAGCAAATCTCGCCAGTAGATTTCCTCCATTAACCCAAAATTTATTTAGTTTATTTAATTTAAAACAGAGAATATCAAGTGAATGAGAAAAAAATAATGAAAATCTAGATAACAATAATCTTGACCTTTGGATTCTTCACCATCACCATAATAACAGTAGAAAAAAAACAAAGATCCAGCCACGAAATTTAAGAACAAAAATACAAAGATGAGAGGATTTAATTAAGGGAAAAAAAACCCTAAAATGAAGAGGAAAAAAGAACTAGAAAGTCACAAAGGACGGAGAACATGAGTTGCTGAAACATAAAAATACCAGGGAATGTTTGATTATTACCCAATCAGACTAGAGACTAAGAATTTGAGGTTTCTTCTGTCTTCTTCTCAGGTTTTCTGCAGAGAATCATGTGCATTGGAGTGAAAATCCCAGTATCACCGCCCTTAGTAAGATAATCAGCTGTCTTGAACAGCATCTCGTGAACATCGACAGTCCCTTTTGGAGCAATCCCCAAAGCAGAAAGTATTGTTACAACAATGTGGTTCCTCCAGTAAGCAATCCTTCCCATCTGAAGCCTGGTCCACCATGGTTGTGCTGGTGGTTTAGCCAAGTCTTTCTCTTTCACTACTTCAAATCCTACCTTCCTGGCTGTCTCTGCAATATCAGAATAGTTTCTTAGCCCAGGTAGAGCATCACCTCTTTCAATACCTTGAATAACCTCCACGTGTTCAGGATCGGAAGACTTGTACTTATCAGTTGTGACCCATTCGTAGGACACATAAAGAGATCCGGGCTTCAAGACCCTAAAGATCTCTGCATAAACCTCTTCTAGTTTCGGCGCGTGACATGTCGCTTCGATCGAGTAAGCTCCGTCGAAGCTGTTCTCCGGAAACGGCATCTCAAGGAAATTCCCTTGAACAACTTCACAAAGTGAATCTAACCCAGCTTTCTTGTTGTGCGTACGCGCACGACTCACTTGATAATCGTTGATTGTGATACCGACCACCTTAGCGCGTGAATGAGCAGCGATAGCACGCATAGGACCACCGACGCCGCATCCAACATCCAGGATTCGATCTCCAGGCTTGACATTAATCAGATCCACGGCCATCTCTTCGTGAAGGCGCGTGGCTTCAAGGTGGGACTTTCCAGGGATGGAAGGAGAGAAATGGAAGGACTGGCCCCATCCCCACTCGTAAATATCGGTGACTAGATTGTAGAAAGTGTCGACGAAATCAGGGACTTTTTCGGCTGTTTCGATCTCTTTGGGGCTGCGGAAAAAAGACCAGTATTGTTTGTAGTTATCTTGGACTTTCTCGGCTGAGATGGAGCCACCGGAGAGATCTACAGCCCGTTTTCCCTTCTGCTCGGCTGGACCGAGAATGCAAACGAACCAGTAGATGCCACCGGCTATGAGAGCTCCTGTGCAGAAGAGTGCGAGAGAGTCCATGAGTGAGAGTGAGAGTGAGAGTGAGAGTGAGAGTGTATCTGGGGATCCTACGTTCCTCTCTTTCTTTATCACGTTTTAAGGTGGTTGTGAGGGTTTTTTTATGTCTTGTGGACTCCAGAGTGCACGCGCGTTGCTCGTGTTTGAGACCATTCAACAGCAAGACGTGGAAAGGTAAGTAACTTTAATAATTTATTAAATTTGTTTTTGTGTTTTAAAAACATTTAAAAAGTAATATTTTTTATTTTTTATTTTAATTTAATTATTTTTAAGTTTTCGAATTATTTTATTATATTAATATTTAAAAAAATCTCTTAGATTGAGATTGAGATAAGCTGTAATTTGAAAGTGCTTAATTTACTATCCATCGCTTTTTTCTGATCTATTAGCTGTACAAATTTTTTAAACAAAGAATATAAAGCGGGTGGATCCGGGTGTGAGATGATGAGATCTTGGATGTTTTTTGCTTTATGTGGATTTTGTTTTATTTAAGGATGTCAAATTTATTCAAGTTAAAAAATAAAAATAAAACTAGTAAAAGAAAATTAAAATTTAGATTCATTTTCATTTACTATAATTAAACATGCCTTTAACATAAGTTAAGAGACGTAATTGATTTTAAAAATCGATAATTTTAAATACAAAAACCACAAAAAACATTCATTGAGAAAAATACAAAAACCACAATTATTTATTTTTCGTTCAATTTTTGTTGTTCACGTGTAAGCAAGTTAACTGCTGGAAACATTAATTATAGGAGTTAGACTCGGTCTTGAGTCTAAATTAGCTAAAGACGTGTATCGTGGAGTTGTTGGGTCAGTATAAAAAATATAATTTTCATTATTTTTTAAATAAAACAATATTGTTTTGAAAAAAAAATTAAAAAAAATATCAGAGTTGTTGTTAGATTATAAATTGACTCATGGCATCATATCAAATTTAATTAAGTCAATATTCATATCAATTCAAAAAAAAAACTGTTCACATTACACCATAAATTAAATTGATAATTTATTATAATTCTTATGTTAAGAATAAAATACAAAACTACATAATTAAATCCAATTATACTTTTTAGAACACATGTGGAAATAAATTGAATTAATAATCTTGATCATCTTGCCATTAATTTATAAATTATTGCTATTATGTAAATCCATTTTTTCTATTATAGAGGCTCCTGTATTTATTTAAAATGAAATAAAATCTATACATTTTAAAGAATATATACATAAACCTACAAATACTTGTTGAAAAAAATGAAAATTACATGTCTGATAAGAAAACTTTTCAATCAAAATATTTTCGCTGGAATGTTAAGAAAAGAATTCTATAAATATTCCAATAAAAAATCTAACATTTTACTATAATTAAACTTAAATAAAATAAATTTCAAACTCGATAGATTTTACTAAATACATGACTATAACAATGTTAATAATTCAAGAAAAATACATAATTCTTAGTTCATAATTATAATAACCAAGAAGATATGACCATACAAATTATCTTACTTCACCCACAATTCAATATGCCTAATTAAAAACATATAAGTATTTTTAAATATTGATCTCAAGTTTATTTTTAAGAGATATCAGTCACCAAATTAAAGAGTCCTCTAGTTTATTTCCTTTTAGAATTAAAAGAGTCTTAAATATAAAAATTCAATTAATCATTTAAATTGAATTGAATTTACATTGCCGAGCAGAAGTTTATACTTCACAGATCACAGCTTTCGATGTCATGGGCTCCTTCTCTCCCTGTCCTTTGACAACTGACACTGCTCTGTACAGTTCACCTCAGAAGACGTGTCACCTTCTTGCTTGGTCTCAGCTTTACATTCAAATTTTTTTTTTCATGTTTATAAACATTGAGATATTTTTTTATTCAAGAATGTAAATTCTTGTTATTTGTTTTTGTATTTTAAAAGTAATATAAAAAATATTAATTTTTTATTTAAAATTAATTTTTTTATATTTTTAAATTATTTTAATAAATTAATATAATAAATAAATTTTTTTAAAAAAAAATATTTTAAAAAACAATGACTATTATAATATTAAGCTCTAAATATATTTGAAATTAAGATGTAATAATGTTTGATTGGTTTTTTTTTTATTAAGGTATAACATACTTCACT
>Ga0307517_10014485_pt1 | contig 10589 bp, 11 predicted proteins | sample 23_EM_MG_FD_194515 | JGI IMG/M metagenome (GOLD analysis project Ga0307517, IMG submission 194515) | Populus trichocarpa ectomycorrhiza microbial communities from riparian zone in the Pacific Northwest, United States - 23_EM | ecosystem: Host-associated > Plants > Roots > Unclassified | place...
GACCCGCATACGTGAACCGCTCAGCGCGATGTCCCCGGGGTGCGCGAGGCGTGCCCCCGTCAGGTCGAGGTCGCCGCCGATCTGGGCGCCGCGCAGCACCACCTCGCCCTCGGCGGTGAAGCCCGAGCGCATCCAGATGTGGTGGTCCACCCGGACCCGGTCGGCCGTGAGTGCGGGGCGGTCGCCGCCGTCCGGGGCGTGGAGCCGGACGCCGTCCAGCTGGAGTACGCCGGCGATGTGGGCGCCGTCGAGCCGGAACTGGCCGGAGACCCGGGTGCCGGTGAGGCGGACGTTGCCGTCGATCGAGGCGCTGGCGGCGCCGAGGCCGACCAGGCGGCAGCCCCGGAGGGCGAGTTGGCGGGTGCGGGCGTGGTTGAGGGTGATCGGGCCGGTGACGTGGCAGCCCTTGAGGGTGATGCGGTAGGCGATCTCGGAGTAGTCGAGGTCGAGTCCGCCCTCGACCAGGGCGCCGTCGAGCCGGAGCGCGGCCACCCGGCCCGGGGCGGGGGTCTGCGCACCGCCGAGCAGCAGGTGGGCGAGCACCTCGGCCCGGACGGTGCGCTCCGGGCCCCAGTCGCCGCTGGCGTCGGGGTCGTCCCGTTCGGGGTCGCCGGTGCGCAGGTCGAGTTCGTCGCCGCGGGCGAAGGCCTCGCACACGCGCTGCTCGGTCTCCGTAAAGTCCCGCAGGTCCTCTTCACGCATGCCGCCCCCGTGTGTCTCCCCCGCCCGGAATGCCGGGACAAGGATAATTCATATGATCTTCCCCGGTCGTTGGCCGGGGCCGCACCGGGCACTCCTAGTGTCCCGTCGGGGGGCGGCCACAGCCCGACCGACCGGCGATTGCGGGAAGAACCATGTGCGACACGCACCACATACCTGACGGACCCCAACTGGGCGCCAGCCGCCGCTCGCTCCTCGTGGGCGCGGGACTGGCCGGCGCCGCCGTGGCCGGACTGACGGCGATGACGGCAACCCCGGCCGAAGCCGCCGAGCGCAGCGCCTGGCGGCCGGACACCGAGGACTCGCGCTTCACGCTCGTCGTGATGCCGGACACGCAGTACCTCTTCGACGGCGCGAGCATCCACCCCGCCCCCGTCGAGGCCTCGTTCCGCTACCTGCTCGACCACGCCGAGGACGAGAACATCGTCTTCATGTCCCACCTGGGCGACCTCACCCAGAACGGCCAGGCCGCCGAATTCGCCGCGATAGGCGACGCGTTCCGGATCCTGGACCGGCGCGGCGTCCCGTACAGCGTCGTCGCCGGGAACCACGACATCGCCTCCTCCACGGACGACCAGCGCGGTGCCACCCCGTACCTGGACGTCTTCGGCCCCGCCCGCTATCGCAACGCCCCCTCCTTCGGCGGCGCGAGCCCGGACGGCTACAACACGTACCACCTCTTCCGGGCGGCGGGGCGTGAGTGGCTGGTGCTCGCGCTGGACTGGCGGCCGTCGGCGGCCGGGATCGCCTGGGCGAAGGGGGTCATCGCCGCGCACCCGCAGGCGCCGGTGATCCTGACGACGCACGAGGTGGTCTACGCGGACGAGTACGGGGACGAGGCGCAGCTCTCCGACCACGGCCAGGCGCTGTGGGACGAGCTGATCGACGGCAGCGACCAGATCTTCCTCACCCTCAACGGCCACTACTGGCCGCCCGCCCGCACCACCGTCAAGAACGCCGCGGGCAACGACACCCACCTGCACATCACCAACTACCAGAACCGCTACTACGGCGGCGCCGCGATGATCCGGCTCTACCGCTTCGACCTCGCCCGGGGCACCATCGACGTCGAGACCGTCTCGCCGTGGATCCTGGGCAGGGCCGCGAAGGGGCTCAACGAGCTGGAGCGCGAGGAGATCGAGCTGACCGGTCCGCAGGATCGTTTCAGCGTCGAGATCGACTTCGAACGGCGCTTCGCCGGCTTCGCCCCCGTCGCCCCGCGCCCGCCCCGCCCGGCGGCCCGCATGCTGATCCCCGGCACCGCCGCGTACTGGCGCTTCGACGCCTCCCACGACACCGACCGCGTCGCGGACCTCACCGGCCACGGCAACGACCTCAGCAGGATCACGGTACCGGGCACCGCCGACAGCGCCCTGGCCTGGTCCGCCGAGCACCACCCGGACCAGCCGGGCCACGCCAGCCTGTACTTCGGCGGCGACAAGAGCCCGCTGCGCGGTGCGTATCTGCGTACGGCCGACAACGCGCCGCTGAACTCCGCGACCTTCCGCTCCGGCTACACCATCGAGGCCTTCTTCAAGCTCCCCGCCGACTGGGACAGCGACCGCAACGCCTGGGCCGCCCTCCTCAGCCGCTGGGGCCTGAGCGGCGAGGCCGGAAAGACCGGCGGCGACCCGGACGAACCGGTGGTCACCCTCAGCCTCTCCGGCGACCGCGAGCTGCAGTGGTGCGTCTATCCCCTCAACCTGGACACCTCGGTCACCAACTGGGGCCACGAGCTGCCGCTCGGCGTGTGGTGGCATGCCGCCGTCGTCAACGACGGACGGCACACCACCTTGTACGTCGACGGCTGCCCGGTCGCCCGCAACCCCTCCACCAAGGCCGTCGGCCTGACCGCGCTCGGCCTGCCCTGGCTGCTGGGCGGCTACGAGTACGGCGGGAAGATCGACCAGATCCTGCACGGCTGGATCGGCGACGTACGCATCGCGGAGCGGGCCCTGAAGCCCGGCGAGTTCATGATTTCTCGCTGACCGTGCTGGGGGCGGGCGTCAGCGGGCTCTTCGCGCCGCTGAGCGCGAAGTAGAGCAGCCCGGAGACGATCACTCCGATGAACCACGTGTACGGGCCCAGGGTCGAGCCGTAGCCCGAGGGCCCGTACACGGGCAGGATGCTGGAGAAGACCGCGCCGATGGCGCCGGCGACGAAGGCGCGGATGTTCCAGCCGCCCTGGAAGCGGAACTCGCCGTTCTCGTCGTAGAGCGCGGGCACATTGATCTGCTCGCGCCGGATCAGGTAGTAGTCGACGAGGACGACACCGAAGATCGGGCCCATGGTCGAGCCGATGGCGTTGACGAAGCTCGGCGCGTTGTCCCAGGGGTGCAGCGGGTACAGCAGCAGCGCGATGACGGCCGCGATCAGGCCGCCGCGGCGGAAGTCGATGTACTTCGGGGCCACATTGGCGAAGTCGAAGGCCGGGCTGACGAAGTTCGCGACGACATTGATGCCGAGGGTGGCCACCGCGAAGGTCAGCGCCGCGAGCAGCACCAGGAAGACGCTGTCGAACTTGGCCGATATCGCCGCCGGTTCGAGGATCACCTGTCCGTAGACCTTGCTCGCGGCGGCCGTGGTGAGCGCCGCGACCAGCGAGAAGAGGATGAGGTTGACGGGCAGGCCGTAGACGTTGCCCTTGCGCAGCGTGCGCTCGTCGGGCGCGAAGCGCGCGAAGTCGCCGAAGTTGAGGAACAGCGCCGCGAAGTACGTGACCCAGGTCGCCGCGATGGCCGCGATCGCCGCGAAGGAGCCCGGCGTCACGTCCAGCCCGGTCGCGTTCTTGGCGAGGGTGGCGAGGTCCTTGGCCGGCATGTCGACGGAGAAGGAGAGCGTGCCCGCCTTGACCGACAGCGCGATCGCGAGGATCAGCATCATCAGCCAGACCGCCGGCCCGGCGAAGTCCTGGAAGCGGCGTACGGTCTCCATGCCCTTGCTGATGATCAGCAGCTGGGCCGCCCACACGGCGAGATAGCAGATCACCTCCAGGCCGGTGTGGCCGAGGAGGTGGCTGTTCTCGTTCAGGTGCTTCGGGCCCTCGTATCTGATGAGGAACGCCACGATCGCGCCCGCCGCCGCGCTGGTCTGCGCCCCGTACCAGAAGGTGGCGACCACGGCCCGCACCAGCGCGGGCACATTCGCCCCGAAGGTGCCGAAGGAGGCCCGCGCGAGCACGGGGTACGGCACGCCGGTGCGCACGCCCGCCTTGCCGATCAACGTCATCAGCCAGTAGATGACGAGCGAGCCGACGCCGATCCCGATCAGGAACTTGAAGGTGTTGCCGGCGACCAGGAAGAGGCTGGCCGCCAGGAAGTAGCCGTACAGACTGTGTACGTCGGAGGTCCAGACGTTGAAGATGCTGAACGCGCCCCATTTGCGCTCGGTGGCGGGCGCGAGGTCTTCGTTGTAGAGCCGGGGCGAGTGGTCCGCCGAGGTTGTGGGGGTCGTGGGGGTGCTGTCCGTCGCAGTCATGGCTGCTTCCTCCCTGGTGCTGATGCGTACAGGGAAAGGGCAACCGTTTTCTGCGTCATTCCGGATGAGTTACGGACATGTCAACCCATCACGGCTCACATCACAGAACGACGCGGGTGTGCGACACGAGCCGCTCGCCGTCGAAGACATGGAAGGTGAAGGCGGGCGGCACGGCGAAGTCGAGGGCGTCGCCCTCGGTCCAGTCATCCGGAAGGACGCACTCCCCCGGCAGCTTCAGCGTGGACACGACACCGGGCGCGACGACCAGCGGCAGGCCGGCGAAGACGGCCGACGCGGCGGTGTGCGCGTGCCCGGCGAGGACCGCCCGCACGTGGGGGTGGCGCTCCAGCACCGCCTGGAGGCGGTCGGGGTCCTTCAGCCGGATCGCGTCGACGGACGGCAGACCGAGGGCGACGGCCGGGTGGTGCATGCCGACGAAGACCGGGCCCTCGGTGGCGGCGAGGGTGGCGTCGAGCCAGGCGATGGTCGCGTCGTCCAGGTAGCCGTCGTGGCGGCCCGGGATGCTGGAGTCGACGAGGGCGATGGTCAGGCCGTCCAGGCGCAGGACCTGGTTGACCGGATCGCCACCGGTGCCGGTCTCGCCGGTCTCACCGAGGAGCACCTTGCGGAACTCGGCGCGCGAGTCGTGGTTTCCGGGGCAGACGATGGTGGGCGCGTCGTAGCGCATCGCCTCGCGGGCGATCTCGTACTCCTCGACGAGCGCGTGATCGGCGATGTCGCCGGTGACGACCACCGCGTCGACCGGCTCGGGGAGCCCGTTGATGTAGTCCCTGACGCGCAGCGCGCGCTCCACGCTCTCGTCGCTGCCGCCGATGTGTATGTCGCTGACGTGGGCAATGATCATGCCTTGAGTCTCGCAAACCGGCGATCGCTTGACCTTGTCCTTGGGGGAAGCCGCAGCCTCGGCGCATGAGGAGGAACGTGGGTTCGCTGACGATCGGGGAGTTCGCGAGGGCCTCGCGGCTGTCGCCCAAAGCGCTGCGGCTGTACGACGACCTCGGCCTGCTGCCGCCCGCCCGCGTCGACCCGGCCACCGGCTACCGCTTCTACGATCCGGACCAGCTGGAGCACGCCCGGCTGGTGGCCTGGCTGCGCCGCATCGGCATGCCGCTGGCCCGGATCCGCGAGGTCTGCGGGCTGGCGCCGGGCGCAGCGGCCGACGCGGTCCGCGCGTACTGGGCCGAGGTCGAAGCCGCCACCGCCGCCCGCAGGGACCTGGCCGCCTTCCTCATCGACCACCTGTCGCAGACCGGGAAGGAACCCGCCATCATGCCCACCGCCTCGCTCGCCATCCGCTACGCATCCCTCTCCGACCCCGGCCGGGTCCGCGAGAGCAACCAGGACTCCGCCTACGCCGGCTCCCGCCTCCTCGCCGTGGCCGACGGCTACGGCGACCGCGGCGGCCCGGCCGGCGCCGCCGCCATCGAGGCCCTCAAGCGGCTCGAAACGGGCGCGCTCCCCGCCGGGGAGATCCTCAACGCCCTCGAAGAGGCCGTACGGCGGGCCGCGGACGACCTCGCGGAGGCAGCCGATTCCGGCACGACGCTCACCGCGATGCTGCTGACCGGCTCGCAGCTCGCCCTCGTCCACATCGGCGACTCGCGCGCCTACCTGCTGCGCGACGGCGAGCTCTTCCAGATCACCCACGACCACACCCTGGTGCAGTCCATGGTCGACGACGGCCGCCTCACCCCCGAGGAGGCCGCCTCCCACCCCCAGCGCTCGCTCCTGCTCAAGTCCCTGACCTTCCCCTCGGGGGTCACCCCGGACCTGCGCCTCCACGACGCCCGGCCCGGCGACCGCTACCTGCTCTGTTCCGACGGCCTCTCGGCGGTCGTGCCCGGCCCCGAGGTGCAGCGCGTCATCTCGGCCACCGCCGACCCCGAGCAGGCCGTCCGCGAGCTGGTCGCCCTGGCCAACGCGGCCGGCGGGCCCGACAACGTCGCGTGCGTCGTGGCCGACGTGGTGGCGGACGTGGTGGCGCACGGCTGATCGGCGGGCCGGGTCAGCCCAGACTGCGGCTCCAGGTCTCGTACACCTCGGAGTTGTCGGCCCGCGTCCAGCCCCAGGCCCCGTACGCCGCCAGAGCCGCGGCATTCGTACGCTCGACGCGCACCGTGGCGAGCCCCGCGTCGTGGCGGGTGAGCAGTTGCTGCAGCAGCCGGGTGGCGACCCCGCGGCGGCGGTGGGAGGGCAGCACCATCATCTCGACCACGGTGAAGACCTGGCCGGCGGCCGCGAACTCCTCGTGCCCCGGCCAGGAATCGCCGGCGCTGCCCTCGCGGTAGCCGCAGGCGCAGCCGACCAGCGCGCCCGCCTCGCTGGCGATCATCATGTCGAAGCCCGGGTGCTGGACGTAGTCGGCGAAGCGCCGCAGGAAGTCGCGCCGGTCCAGGTACTCCCCGCCGGGCCCGTCGTCGTAGGCCGCCACATACATGTCCGCGAAAGCCTCGCGCTGCCCTTCGGCCTGCCATCTGCTGAGCCGCCGCAGGAAAACCGTCTCCGCCATACGTCTCCTCCCGGCTGCCAGCACCACCGCGGGCCACTGTCATCGTGACACCACGGGACGGCCCGGGAAATAGCGCCGTCAAGGCCCCGTCCTGCGATCCGGGCGGGCCCGTTACGCCGGGTGGGGTACGGTGTGGCAGGCGGATCCCATTCGGCTGCGGTGAATCTCCCACTCCGATGAGATGTGTGCTAGTTTGGTTTCAGTTGCAGTTTTGGTACCCATGAACTCTGTGTGCGCCTGACGGGATGTGACCCTCGGGCGCATTTTCGTTTTTACGGCTTTACCGGATGGGGACAACGCGGCGACGCGGGAATGCGCGAGGTGCGTGCTCCCGGCAATGCCCCTATCAGAGGAGAATAAAATGGCTACTGGCACCGTGAAGTGGTTCAACGCGGAAAAGGGCTTCGGCTTCATCGAGCAGGACGGCGGCGGCGCCGACGTCTTCGCCCACTACTCCAACATCGCCACTTCCGGCTTCCGTGAGCTGCAGGAAGGCCAGAAGGTCTCCTTCGACGTCACGCAGGGCCAGAAGGGCCCGCAGGCCGAGAACATCATCCCGGTCTGATCGGGACGAATAGCGTCACCTGAAGCCGGGGCTCACACCGCGAGGTGCGGGCCCCGGCTTTTCTCCTATACGTATACCGGCGTTCATCTGCCCGCTCCGGCAGCTCGAACTTCTGCGGGCGCCGACCCGTACAGCGGCGCTTGCACCGGCCCTTGTCCGACCCCTATCCGGGTCGGAGGTAATACCGATAATCCACCCCGGTGAATCCGCTCGTGTGATAGACCGGTGATTCGCGCACTTAGGTCCGGTTCCCGCCCCGGCATACGGAATCCCCTCGCGCGCCCCGACCCGCGCGGCTATGTGCGGCCGGGTCCGGCCGCGCTGCCTGCGCGGCTACCTTCACCCGCCGTTCCATGAGAGTCTGGCGACACCGGCAGTCCCCGCCTACCCCTTGCTGAGGCATGATGCGCGTCACCATCGCTCGCCGACACTTCTACATCCACGCGATCGAGGTGGAGCAGGCGATGAGCGGTGTCTCCCCCGAGCCCGTTTCCGGCGCGTCGGTCAAGATCGGTGGCATCACGTACCCGCTCATGCAGGTGGGTGCCGTTGTGACCCGCCAGGACCGGCGCGACTTCAGCGCGGGCGAGGTCATGCGGGCGATGCGGGCGCTGGGTTTCACCGTGGAGAACAGCGGCTCCTGAGCCGCCTGAGCGCCTGAGCCGTCCGGGCTGTCGGTGGCGCGCGGCATGATGGGGCGATGCTGCCGCCTTCCGCCCTGCGGCCCGCGACCGAGTCGATGACCCTGCTCGTCGCCGCCGTGATCGTCCACGACCGCCAGAACGGCCGGGTCCTGCTCCTGCGGCGCGGCCCCGGCGCCAAGTTCGCCCAGGGCCTGTGGGATCTGCCCACCGGCAAGACCGATCCCGGTGAGCCGGTCACCGCCACCGCCGTACGCGAACTGCGCGAGGAGACCGGCCTGGTCGTCGACCCGGCCGCCCTGCGCCTCGCCCACCTCATCCACGGCGCCTGGGGCGTCGAATCCCCCAACGGCTTCCTCACCGTCGTCTTCGCCACCGACCAGTGGTCCGGCGAGCCCCGCAACGCCGAGCCCGCCAAACACTCACAGGTGCGGTGGACCGACATCGCCGCGATCCCCGCCGAGTTCGTCCCGAGCACCCACGCCGCCCTGCACAGCTACCTCGCCGGCGACGCGGCGGTCTCCCTGCACGGCTGGGACGCCTGACCCCCCTCCTGCTCATTCCGATGCTCATCGTCCTTTCCCATGTACTGACGGTCTCCGCCATGGAAACCCGGTTCAAGCGCCTGGAGCGCAAACTCGATAGAGCCCTCAGGCAGCTCGGCGCCCTGGAGCCACCGCCGGCCGAGCTTGAGGCCGTCTACGTGCATCTGCGCCGTGGCAAGAAGATCCAGGCCATCAAGGCCTACCGGGAGCTGACCGGCGCGGACCTGAAAGAAGCGAAGGCCGCGGTCGACCGGATGGCCGACTGAACAGCTCACTGAAGAGCTCACTGAACAGCTCGCGCCAGCGGTCCGTATCCATCATCGTCCGAGATCGCCGAGAGACCGACGAGACCGTGAGGACCAGCCGATGAACAGCCAGAGCAACCTCTCTTCCCTGCAGGCCCTTCCCGACGGCGAGGCCGAGCTCCAACTGGTCGTCCACCTGCGGTGGGAGGACCTGGCCGCTCTCGGCCGCGAGGCCAGCCGGCTGGCCGTACGGCTCCAGCGCCCCGTCGGCCTCGACGAAGCCGCGACCCAGCACCTCCGCAGCCGCCTCGCCGCTCCGGCCGCCCCCGCCCCGGAACCCGCCCCTCAGGCGGCACCGGCCGCGCCTATCGCCATCACGGCCGGTGCCGGGCTTGGTGCCACCGGCAGCGGCGAGCAGACCGCCCGCCACCGCGTGCAGCAGGTCCCGCAGGTGCAGCAGCCCCAGTCCGCACCCGCAGGCGTGTCGGCCACCATGACCACCACCACTACCCCCGCTGCCACCACGCCTACGGTCTCCTCACTCTCGGGCCGCACGCTTCCCCCGGAGCCGACTCTCCCGGGAAGCGCCGCCTGAGGCCGGCCCACAGGCCGGTCACGGAGGTGAGTTCGATCCGACTGGCGGCCTTGGAGTCGCGGAGCCGGCCGTTGCGCTGGGCCGCTTCGCGCGGCGGGCAATGCCCCGGCCCTCGCCCCTTCCCCTGCCCCCGGTCGCTGGGATGACGCGGAATGATCTCCGCGATCGGCCTGTTGCCCCGTCATGACCGATGACCCGGATGAGCTGCCCACCCCTCAGGCAGTAGTTCCCCAAGTCGCCGAAATGCGGCTGGTGGTGACCGCCGAGGACTACGACGCGGCCCTCGCGTTCTACCGCGACACGCTGGGCCTACCGGAGCGTGCCGCGTTCAGCTCGGACGGTGGGCGCGTCACCATCCTCGAAGCCGGCCGCGCCACCCTGGAGATCGCCGACCCGCCGCACGCCGCCTACATCGACCAGGTCGAGGTGGGCCACCGCGCCGCTGGCCACATCCGCGTCGCCTTCCAGGTCCCTGACGCAGCGGCAGCCACCCGCCGAGCCGAACGGGCAGGCGCGACCGTGGTCAAGGAGCCGGTGGTGACGCCCTGGAACTCCCTCAACGCCCGGCTGGAAGGCCCGGCCGGTCTGCAGCTGACCCTGTTCGAAGAGCTGGGCTGAAGCTGCGGCTCACAGCGTCCGCAGGCCTGCCGGTATGTGCCCACTGTCGTTCCAGGACAGCAGCGCCGGCAGCCGTCCCGGGGTGTACCGGATGACCGTCAGAGCCGCGTTGCCGTGGTTCAGACCCAGCCAGCGCCACTTGGGGGCGTCCAGCGCGGCCCGCACCAGCCAGCCGACGAGGAAGTTGTGCGTCACGACCAGCTCGTGACGCTCTTCTCCGGCCGGACCTTCGGCCGGGCCGGTGAACCGCTCCAGCGCCTGAGCCGCCAGCGCGGCGCCCTCCTCCCGGTCCTCCTCCGTGACCCAGTCCAGGAAGCGCAGCAGATATCCGGCCGTCTCCTCGGGCAGTTCGTCCTTGTCCGGCATGTACGGGACGTAGTCCCCGGCCACCTCGGACCGGCGCAGCGGCACGCCGTCCAGCTGCCCGGCTATCAGCGACGCGGTCTGGGAGGCCCGTGCCAGCGGCCCATGGTGGACAACGGATATCGGCACCTCCCGAAGCCGCTCGCCGAGCAGCACGGCCTGCCGGCGGCCGGTCTCCGTAAGCCCGCTCTCGTCCGGCAGCGCCTGTCCGTGCCGCGCGAGATACAGATAGCGAGTCGCATCTTCCGTCACGGTCGTTTCCCTTTCCCCCGGTTTCCCCTGCTTTCCCC
>Ga0307517_10014487_pt1 | contig 10588 bp, 8 predicted proteins | sample 23_EM_MG_FD_194515 | JGI IMG/M metagenome (GOLD analysis project Ga0307517, IMG submission 194515) | Populus trichocarpa ectomycorrhiza microbial communities from riparian zone in the Pacific Northwest, United States - 23_EM | ecosystem: Host-associated > Plants > Roots > Unclassified | place...
GTTTCGAGCACTTCTTGGTGCATTTGAGGTAAATTCACCCAACCATTCGTTAGTCTAGATTTATTCACGCTTTTCTCGATAGGCCGGCTTCTTCCCTGCCATGGTCTTCATTATCACGACGTGGTGGGTACTTTCTGGTTTGTCCTATTGATTGTTTTCTTGATAAATTCATCTCCAAGGTACACGCGACATGAAGTACAGTTTAGGTAATTGGACACCTTGATTCTTCTACCGTAATTTTGCCTATTTATCGGATTACTCAGGCTCGCAGCATTCTACGTCATCGGTGTTTTTACGGGTGGCTTTAGTGCAATATTCGCATATGCATTGACTTTCCTTCACGGTCGATTTGGTATCCCTGGCTGGGCTTGGATCTTCGTGAGTACCTCTCGATTGACTTGAGATTGCTCATAAGGGTCTCGTCAGATTATCGAAGGTGCAATTACTATCGCATTTGGTGTCATCGCTTGGTTTTATCTCCCCAATTTTCCTGATCAAAATGGATTTTTAAACGAGGAAGAGACGGCGTACGTTCTAGAACGAGTAGAAAAAGACCGCGGGGATTCAGTTCCAGATGTTCTTTCCAAAGAGAAGGTCGTCGCACACTTGTTAGATTGGAAGATTTGGGCTATAGGTGCGTTAAACGGGGGTTTTTTTTCGGTGGTTCTTTTAAATTTTGAATTCAATTGCAGGTATCATGTATATGTGTGCGACTATGCCTGCGTATGCGATCAGGTCCGTCATCAGATTTCTTCTCTCTTATAAATCTGATTTCATTGAAAAAAAAAGTCTTTTTCTTACAATAATCTTGAGAGGAATGGGGTGGAGCATATCGACTTCCTTGCTTCTGGTAAGGTTCAAATCGACTGATGTTACAAAATATTGACAGTATGGTTGGATCAGAGTGCTCCTCCATATGTCTTTGCTGTACGTTTTGCTCCTTATTTTTCGGACAAAATGATATTGAAGCGGCGTACCAGGCTGTCACCATTTTGTTATTTTCTTGGGTATCCGATAGGTATCAGCAACGTGCTGCGATTATCGCAATCCAAACTGTCGTCACCATCGTTGGTTTGGTATTGACAGGGTATGCGACTAGTCCTGCTTGGCGCTATGCAGGTAAAGTCTCGAATTAGTCGTTTGTCATGGATATTCTTCGCTTATATGCTTCCTCAGGTATTTTTCTGGGTAACGCCGGGTCTGGCGGTTGCATTCCGGGAATCATCGCCTATGTAAGGTGTCCCAGTTGAACAGATAGGAACTTTGACATTGACTTGCAGGGTTTCATCAGTCATCGAACAACATTGTCACCCACACCAAGAGGGCTGTGTCCACAGCGTTGATTATTTCGTTTGGCGGAATTGGGGGGATCCTGGCGAGCTTCGCCTTTCAGCAGAAAGATTTTCCTCATTACCTGCCGGGAATTTACGCCACGTTGGCTTGTCAGCTTCTCCTTTTGACTTTATTGTCGATCACGACGGTTTCCTATTGGCGAAGCAACAGGGCTCTACGTGATGGGACTTGGACTGAACCTTTGGAAGGTCGAGTTGGATTTTTTTACACGTTGTAAGTCGACTTGTAGAAGACGACGTGCTTCAATTTTTGAATAAAATTGGCTGGGGTGGGGTTGATGCCCTTTCCTAGTTGCCAGTGATCGTACCAGATTTTTGCAATGATTCTGGCAGAATCGTGTGTGGACTTGAAGTCGGCGCCCATACAGGTTTACTGAAGACCCCAAGTTTGCACAAAGTCTCGTTGATGCTGCCAGATAGAAACCATAAGCTCTCGCATTTCATTTAAAGGTTGGGAATGGGTTGCTTTATCTAGGAGACCCCTGCCTATGTTTCAGCTTGCTCAACTAGGAAACCTTACCACTTTATAATTTGGATCCTGGAAGCATTTGATGGACTGGATTATTGCAGATGTTATACTGAAAATCTGTTTTTGTGCATCGCGATGCCTTCGTGTACGTCTGCCACTCAATTATCGTTGTGCATGACCTAGATTTTCTTTTTAAAGCTGGGTCACACTGGTACCACTCCGTTAGGCTGAAACACATTCAAGTTCTAGATCATTACCACACTTCTCGTTGCATATTTGGCAGATACAATTCATCTTTGTACATGTCTCTATCATTATTTTTGTTGTCAAGATCTGCTTGATTGCATTTGCACTATGACACTCTTTTCTTGACAAATGCATGACTTCACAAGTAAGCGACATGACACCTCGGCACGACATTGGACATTTCTTTGGTGCGATAACCTTCTCTTCATTATCGGTTACTACAAAATCTATAACAGATCCGTCTACTTGGCCGTCTCATACCTCCAAAGCTTAACCTGACGGTCCTCACCACCACTTACTATGTAATGTCCAGCAGGACTGAAATGAACCCCCCGCACACGCGACGCATGAGCCTTCAGGGTACACACCCAGTTACCACTCCTCGCATCCAGAATGCATAAATTGTCGCGATCATCCAAGGAGCTTAAAACGATCCATCGAGTGTCTGGAGACAGGGAGATAGTGGTGATGGATTCCTTATCAAAAATAACTGCTTAATACCATGACTGAAAGTGGATGTGAGGGACGAACGGTATACCAATTAACCCCCCAAATTTGATTCAGCTGACTTGTGGTGTCGTCCTTTATTCCGGGTCGTCCCGCGTAGCTGTTGGTAAGCGAACTGGCATCCCAACATTTCAAGGAATTGTTTCCACTCGCAATTATTTTCCCATCTGGCGTGAATATCACCGAGCTCGAATCTAATTCGCCACGGTCTCCAATATTGCAATTGGACGCCAGCCAGCCAGTCCGCATATTCCATATTCTTAGAAAACCATCATCGTTTCCAGCTGCAACATAGCGCCCATCTGGACTAAATGCAGCTGATGTAAAGTCGAAGGAGCTTCGCCACAATGCTATTCTCGAACCATCACGTATGTTCCATATGCACGCAGAATTGTCGCAGGAGGCGGAAAGAAGGTGACGACCATCAGGAGAGAAGTCAAGAGATTTGACCAGTTTCGTGTGTTTGAAAGTAGCACGTATTCGTCTTCGACCAATTTCCCATATCTGAGATGCATTCAGAGGGAATATCCCGGTAAGAGGAGGAAACATCAGGTACATTTATTCGGCCTTGGCTACCTCCAGTTGCAATGCACTTGTTGTCCAGGCTGAACGTTACATCCCATATCCGGGATGGTGCATCTCCTGCATCAGTATAGAACACTGTGGCAGAGCGTTCTGCCAGGACGCTAATTATAAAAACTTACAGTCAGTCGAGACGTGAACCCATAGAGTGAAACCAACCTCTTTGATCCTGTCATCATATTATAGATATGCATCTCACCACTCTTAAGTCCCATCGCAAGGTATTTCCCATCTCGACTGAACTTGACACTTAACACCCTTGTTGCATATATGAAAGTTTTGGTAACATGTAGATTGAGCCCCCGGGTGATTTTGGGGTTATATTCCACAGACCAGTCAGGGTAATTTGGTTTGGGTTGAGATAGCTTGGAGTCGACTTGAGCGAAAGACGGGGAAGTCCTTGAAGTGGGAAGATAAGGTAAGGTAACTTGTGGGCCAGAACTGGGGGTTGCAGCGATTGATCTGTTGTTAACACAAGGACCGGGCGAGTGTAAGTGAGACAAATGACTGCATCTAGGTGATTGGTCATGAACGCCGGACGAAGAAGCAGCAATGGGTTCGGCTACTGCCAAGGGGTCATGTGTTGTATGAAGTGGATCTAAGGAAGCAATAGTGGTACTAGTGGGAGCAAAATAATTTGTCGGAGGACGGGAGAGTTGGGAAGCAGATAGCGTCGAATCTGTTGGAGTTGGTGGGGAGACCGGGGTAAGATTAGCACGAATTATATGTTCTCTGCAGGCATGACATATAAGATCTTGATTTCGTCTCAGTTCAGCGGAGAGAGATGCAACTATTGAATATTTAATTGTAAGACTCTTATGATAATACGATGACCCACTTAAGCGTGCGTATTCATCTAGTTTCCTCTCGAGCTTCTTGGCGAGTCTTTCAAGTTGTGTGATATCCTGATATAATGGAAAAGGTCTCCTGCTATTTGGTTGCCAGAATGGACGGAATACGTGGGGTACGAACATTGCCGCATTCTGAGATGGGTTGACCATCATCGATATCTGTAGTAGCAAGTAAGTAGGTGCTCAGTTTTGGCTCAGTTTTGAGCGGTTGGAGCGGCCCGAGTTTATAATGTAACTCAGGCTCCTCGGACCGGCTGTTTACTTATGCTCACTGCTCAGCGCTTGTTCATTATTAGCGATTAATGCTAGATTAATGCATACTTGAGCTCGAACGCCTTTGTTCCGTATTCTCTCATGGAAGCCTGCTTAGCTATTTTCGACTTAAAATACTTGCCTTCTGGTCGATGACTTCTTCAACCTGATCGTCAGCGACTTCACCAAGTACTGGCAGTAAAAGGAATACTCCAAGTCGTTCGAACCAATTCAACGCATGCGGACTATTACTATGAGAAGTGTCGAACTGAGGGTGCCTTTAGCACATCCGTGTCGTTCCATTATCACACGACGGGCTTGCCCTAACTCCTTCTGCACTTCCTAATTCCTACGGCTGGGAATCCTTGATTTATGCTGATAGAGCGTTCTATGGGTCAGATATTCAAGAGAATCCGTTCACCCACGGACTCATTTTTAGATCCAGGAGCACACCAGACTCCCTGAAAGAAGCCAGCTCACTTTCGGCGAAGGTCGATCACAAATCAAACGGATCCTCATTATTGACTCCACAACATGATATATAGTACGTGGCCGAATTTATTGTGTATTCCGAAATTCTTATTCCAGATGTACAGTGGTGTGCATGAAGGGTCATTGATGACTTCTGAACACCAACTTGAACCTGAGGTAAAAACCATGTGAGTTGTTTCCCTGTTCCCAAGTCTATCCCTGACAACATTCAACAGTGAGAAAGGGTCGCCCGCGGCTTCTGAGTACGATGTTGACCGACTCGCACTTGAGCGTAAGACTATGTGAGGACTGATATTTGTTCTGCAACTAATTGTTAACTTCTTACAAAAGGCGCCGTGTCGACTTTCGCATCGTTCCAATCTCGTCTTTATTGTATTCCTTTGCAATGATCGACCGAGTCAACCTTGGAGCAGCATATACTGCAGGAATGGGAACTAGCCTGGTAAAGAAACCGTCACTACTGAAAATAATGGCTAATACTAACATTACTGCTCAGAAACTCGCCCAAGGAGGTCGTTTCAATCTAGTTATCTGTCTTTTCTTCGTCCCATACGTTCTAATGTGCGTTGTTCCCGTCGACGCGAAAGCACTCGACTCTATACTAATTCTCCCTAGTCAACTTCCTGCGAATCTCATTCTTCGTAAAGTTGGAGTTCGAAACTGGCTAACATTTATTGTCGTTTCTTGGGGAGCTGTACAACTCGGTATGAGTTTTGTAACCGATTGGAGAGAGTTACTTTTGTGCCGGATGTTGCTTGGTGCATTCGAGGTATCATTCTAACCCATATCATGATTTCGGGCGCCAAGTACTAACATTTCAGGCGTCATTCCTCCCATCGATTCTTTTCATTATGGCGACTTGGTATGTCGTGTTTGATATTTCTCACCGTCTCACTCAAGAGTGTGACTAGGTATAAGCGCCATGAAATTCAAACACGGTCAGTCGACCCAAGTGACCATATTTTGTTTTTAATATGACGTATTCGTTAGTATCGCTTTTTTCGCTATGGTCACGATAATTGCTGGTGGAGTTAGTCCCCTACTCGCTTATGCCTGCCGACTTTTAAATGACAAGGGTGGTCTTGCTGGGTGGCGGTGGATTTTTGTCTGTGGCTAAAATTATTGCCCATAACATGCGCTAATACCGATTTGACAGGTGGTGGAAGGGCTTATTACCCTGCTCTTAGGCAGTTTAACGTGGTTCTTTATACCAGATTTTCCAGATCAGAATAAGTTTCTGACTAGTGAACAAACGGCCCTGGTTCTGCAGCGAATCGACGAGGACAGAGGAGATGCAGTCCCAGACAACGTAACCGCTGGAAAGGTTAGAAAATATTTGTCAGATTGGACGATTTGGGCTTATGGTATTAAATTTCATTGAATGAGGGACTTGCAATGATACGGTTTTGGCTTAGGATTCATGTTCTTTTGTGCGATTATGCCGAATTGTGAGTTACTGAGGAGTTTTTTTGGGGTTCAGTTAACAGTGCAACGTTAACAGATTCGCAGGCCTACTTTCTCCCTGTTATTTTGAAGGAGATGGGATGGTCTGAAACTCAAGCGCTGCTGCTTGTGTGTGATGCATTTGTTGTTAATTTCTGGATCGTGATTCACTGTGTATAGAGCGCGCCCCCATATCTTCTTTCGGCATGTCACCGTTTTTTTTAATATTGTGGAAACTTTTCTTATACCACCTTATAGGTTGTGGCCCTCGTGGTTGCATACGTAGCGGATAAACACAAGCACCGCGCTGGCTTCATTGTCCTAACAGCAGTGATCACTATAGCTGGAATATCCCTCTTGGCATTTGCCAATCAGAACTCGGTCAGATATTTTGGTATGTCAGTCTATGGATCCCGAATCACAGGTGTTGATAAGCTCGTTAGGTGCATTCCTGACGAACGCGGGGAACGCTGGTTGCATACCGACTGTTTTTGCATATGTAATCCCAGCCTATTACAATATTTGCTTGACGCTTACGTTTCTTTAGGCCGCCAATAATGTCGTCTTTCACAGTAAAAGGTGCGTTTGTCGTAAATTTGTTCTCATACAAATATTTTGAGCCAATATGATACATAGATCTGTTCAGACTGCAGTGCAAGTTTCTTTGGGAGGGATTGGGGCAATTGTAGGGACCGTTGCTTACCGATCACAGGATGCCCCCCGTTTCATCCCAGGTATTTCTATGGTGATGTTAAAGAAAATTCATCTTCGCTGACTTCATCGCTCTAAGGCCTATCTGTCACGCTCGGATCTCAAGTACTACTGGTTATCATCGTCTTGGTAACAACCACACACTTCATGCGGCAAAACAAGATGATGAGAGAGGGTAAAAGAACGGAATACCTCGAAGGCCAGAAAGGATTTTACTACACTTTGTGAGGGTGTGTCTGTGTAATTTGCTACTAGGTTTATCGCAGATTTATGAACTAATTATCTTGTATTTCGTCGAGATCAATTGATAGCCCAGATTTGCCTTCATGTACCATCCGCTAAGTTGGGACTTTTCAACTATCAATTCGCCCGTTATTACCCGAGGTTGGCGTTCGATCAATCGTAATCCAAATTGTGGAAAGCCAAGACAAGCTCGTGGAGGTTGCAATAGAACTTGTTGGCCATTCTTTGCTTTAATGTGAAGCCGACTTTTCCTCATGAAGATATCTTTTTGCAAGTCTCAAGGTTCACCTCTCCGATTCGTACCTTTGAGTTCTGACGCTGATTCCATTTCTTGTTGGAAAATTTCGGGTTACAGAAGTGAGTATTTGATAGCACGAGTTCGAATCATTCAACATCTAAATCGATTCAGGGTCATATAATTCTAAAATTCCGACAGGGCAATCATTCCATTCAAGACTCAGTGGAAAGCCTATTACGTGTGCAGACTGACTTCGACTCAGCGGGTTGCATCGGAATTACATAAATGGCCAGCTTTCACGAGGAATCATCAGGAGAGGTATGGGTTCTATCAACGCAGTGGGGCATTGTCTTAATATTAGTTCACTATAAGAATCAAGGATGAGCCCGCATGTCTTCCCAAAACATGCCCTTCTCACCACCTCCAATCGTTTCTCAAAATGACACTGGTCAGACATTATCAGAGTCTGAAAAGGTCGAAAGTGACATAAATTTGGAGAAAAGGACCATGTAAGGCATTTCATTCAAAGCTTTTCTCTAAAGAATCAAATATCGTTCTTTTCTGCTTTAGGCGTTACGTCGACTGGAGAATAATTCCCATCCTTGCCATGGTGTATTCTTTCGCAGTAATCGACAGAGTAAACCTTGGATCGGCATATACAGCGGGAATGGGGATAGATCTCGTACTAATGCACTTGCATGAATGACAAATCGTAGACTGATTTATGTGATCGAAAGGCACTCAACAAAGGAAGCCGCTTCAACTTGATTATCTGCCTTTTCTTCATTCCTTATACACTCCTGTTAAGTCTCCTGTTGGTTGCATTGACAAGTTGCAGACTGAACCTGGATATCCAGTCAGCTACCCGGAAATCTTGTTCTGCGAAAATTCGGTGTGCGTAATTGGCTGACGTTCATCGTCGGTGCTTGGGGTGCGGTGCAACTAGGGATGGGATTTGTATCCGCCTGGTACTGGCTGGTGGTGTGTCGTATCCTTCTTGGTACTTTTGAAGTCAGAGCAGTTATAAGTAAGCCCTGAACGCGCCACAGGCTGACCAATAAATTCATTCAGGCATCTTTATTACCGTCGGTGCTATTCATATTGACAACATGGTATGTTGCTCAATTCGGGATGAGTTCATTGCTAATCTGGTTTACGCAGGTACAAACGCCATGAAGTCCAAACTCGGTCTGTCTGATTCTGCAACTTCCTAAGAGATAATTATCCTCACTAAGATCAAACCAGTCTAGCTTACTTCTTTGTGATTGCTGTACTGGCTGCCGGATTGAGCCCCATATTTGCCTACGCCTGTAGTCTTCTTGATGGCCGAGGCGCTCTCGCCGGTTGGAGGTGGATCCTCGTGAGCTTTATATCACGGCTTAATGGTGGTCTACTTAGTCCAGTTACGTCTGCTACAGATCATCGAGGGGCTCGTCACTTTGGCATCTGGAATCGTAACATGGTTTTTTATCCCTGACTTCCCAGATCAAAACAAATTCCTGACTGACGAGCAAACGACCCTTGTACTGAAACGGATTGATGAAGATCGGGGGGATGCTGTTCCAGACGAGTTGACTGCAGAGAAAGTCAGAAGGCATCTCCTCGATTGGACGCTTTGGGCCTATGGTAACGATCCGAAGGATTTTTTAACGCTGTACAGTAATTCTGATTTATGCAGGGATCCTATTTCTGTGTTCAGCGGTTCCATCGTGTAAGGCAACCAGGATCCTCGCCCAATCTTGTTTAACCCATCGACAGACTCCCAAGCTTACTTCCTTGTTATTATTCTTAATGAAATGGGTTGGTCAAAAACCCAGGCACTGCTTCTGGTATTCATTCCATTGTTGGAAACGTGAATTCACTTAGAAACATTCTCTTGAACAGAGTGCAGCTCCCAATGGCGTGGCGGTAAAATCATCTCTCCTGACTTGCGGTGAAATCCATTAAAATCATGGCATAGATCGTTGCCGTGCTCGTGGCTTTTCTCGCAGATAAATACAAACATCGGGCGATCTCCATCATGCTGACAGTGATCACCTGCATGGTCGGCATTTCTCTGTTGGCATTTGCTGAAGCCCCTTCTGTCAGGTATTTCGGTACGTCCACGAGGAGGTTTGGCCTATTCTGTACAGCTAATTTGGCATAGGTTCTTTTCTGATAACCGCAGGAAATGCTGCCTGTCTTCCTGCAGTTTTGGCATATGTAAGTTCACCCGTGCACTGTCAGTGTGTTCATGTTGACCAGATTTTGTGTCACCAGGCTGCCAACAACGTGGTTTCTCATAGTAAAAGGTACATTTTCCTGATCACGGACTCACGGTGCATAATCAAAATATATTGGCACATAGATCTGTGCAAACTTCCATTCAAATTTCGCTGGGTGGCATCGGCGCAATCGTAGGCACCGTATCCTACCGTGCCAAAGATGCTCCTCGTTTTATTCCTGGTGTGCAAACCTCGTCATTTTTATTTTTATTTTTAGCGCTGACTGCCTTCAGGACTCATTACCACCCTTGCGTCCCAAGGTCTCCTCCTTTTGGTCCTCCTTGTCACGACCATCCATTTCTTCCGGAAAAACAGACTCATGAGATCGGGATCAAGGTTAAAACCTCTCGAAGATCAGCCAGGATTTTATTATACGCTCTAATGAACAATGTTGAAGATTGATTGCGGACTTATCCGAGCCCTCAAATTGGAATCAATGATTTCGACCATATATAGTAACCTTACTTACTCACAATATGACCAGAGAATTCAGCCGAGCGGAAAAAAAACAACTCGACATGCGGTGATAATGGTTTAGAGAGACCTTGGATACGTTGCCGTTGCCCAGGAGATTACAAGTGATTAGAATTGGAATAGAAGGGTTTCGCTGGTATATTCTGTCCCAGTGCACAGAAATTTTCAACGAGGCTTGCAGTTTGCTCCGTAGCTCCTCGGTCGTCGTATGGCCAGATGAATTGCATCTTACAGCTCAGGGAGGAGCTCTTACAATGTGGTCTCTCAAAGTAGTATGTAAAATGATACTTGCTTTTTGAGATCCGTTCAAACTGCAGTGGTCGACGTCTTCTCGTATCAGGCAAATTTGCTTCTTGGAACAGTCGTTTTTCGTCCGACTCGGAAGTGCCCGTAGGCTATACTTCTCGGTGCGTTGAACCAGTATATTTTTGGTTTGTAAAGGGGCTCCACTTTTGCTGCTTACT
>Ga0307517_10014488_pt1 | contig 10587 bp, 7 predicted proteins | sample 23_EM_MG_FD_194515 | JGI IMG/M metagenome (GOLD analysis project Ga0307517, IMG submission 194515) | Populus trichocarpa ectomycorrhiza microbial communities from riparian zone in the Pacific Northwest, United States - 23_EM | ecosystem: Host-associated > Plants > Roots > Unclassified | place...
CTTTTTTTTTTTCATTTTTTGTTTTTTTTTTCAGAATTGTTTTTGTTGATTTTATTTTTTTAATATGGAACTGATTGAGAATTTAGCTTTGTAGTTTGTTTTTCTTTAAAACACTATGGATTGCTATAGTGTTTCCCCACATGTTTCTTTTTCTTTTTTTTTTATGATTTTTTGTTTTTTTCCAGAATTGTCTTTGTCGATTTTTTTTTCATATTGAACTAGTTGAGAATTTATCTTCGTAGTTTTTTTCTTTAAAACACTGTGGATTGCTACAATGTTCCCATACATGATTTTTTTTTGTTATGATTTTTTCAAAATTATCTTTATCGATTTTATTATTTTTAATATTGAGCTGGTTGAGAATTACAACTGTAGATTTCCTCATGAAACACTATAGATTCCTACAGTGTTTTCCTGCATGGTTTTTTTTATTTTTTTTTGCTATGATTTTTTCCAAAATTTTCTTTGTTGATTTTATTTTTTTAATATTAAGTTGGTTAAGAATTTAGCTTTGTAGCTTTTTCCTTGAAAACATTGTGGTTTGCAACAGTTTTTCTCCATATTTTTTTTTCATAAACCTACAATAACGTATAAGCATGCTATAAGCCCGCAGCATCGCGTAGGCATGCATCTAGTATTTATGAGTGTGTGTGTGTGTGTGTGTAACACTCAAAATAATAATTTAACATACATGATTTGAATTCAAATTTAAAGATATATTAATTTCAAATTATATAATATAAACACAATGTTAAATATCTAAATATAATTTTAAAATTTAAATCATTCCTAAACAGTTAAGACTTAAGAGTCAATACTAAAAAGAATTTTAACTTAAAGGAATTCAACACGAATAAAATGTCAAAATATTAAAAAAATAAAAAGTTTTAATACAAAAAAAAAGAATATAAATCAAACATCATCTTCATCATTAATATAAAAATAATAATCTTAATCTTGTTGTGGTATGTAAGAAAACATAAACTATATATTCTAATAGATGGTATTTTCACTAAACTCATCATCGCATTCAAAATGAATCTTTTCATCCTCTAAAGTCAAAGTAGACAAAAATATCTCAATAATCTCCCAACTTTAATTCTCATCATCAAGAATGTTAAGTTCTTCGTAAATCTACTCATTTAAGTCAATGTTATCAAAGTTAAGATCTAAAACGTCTCTTGTTTTGCTCAAATTTCTACAAACTAAAAACATAAAAGAAAATAACATCAATATAAAACATATATATTAGTGATAAATTCAATTTTTTAAAAATAATAGTAATGTTAATGAAAGTAGTAATAATGATTTTTAATATCATTATTAATATGATAATATTAATATTTTAACATAGTTGAATGCTCGAATTATAACGAATTGAAGACAAAATCACTTAGTCTCTTGTGCTCTAGCTTATTTCATCTTTTTAAAATGGATGAATTCAAATATACTTCAATTTCTCTCATACTCAATTGTACTACAACATTGACTAAAAACTCGAATTGCAAACTTTTGAAGTTCTGGAGTATTATTGTCAAATTTCTCCCACCATGTAACTAGTTAAATTGTTTTTAATAAATTAGATATTATACATACAAAAATAGCATTTATATTTAAAAATTACAAGCAATAAAAGTTATTACCCGGATTTAACTTTTGTTTTTTACTTTACTCTTTAGATAATAAAATCACACTTTAGTTTTGTCAAACTTTTATTTGAAACGGAACAAACGAAACAAACCTAAAATATCTTGGCCAAAATTGAACGAGACTAATGATACGAGATCCTGATCGAGATGAAATTTGTTTTATTTTTTAAAATAATATGAGGTATATTAGCTATTTTGTCCAGAACATAATACAATTGACAACCCTGCATGTGTTTGGCTAGGCAGTTGAATCTGCTTTTCGTTAAAATTTAATTTTTTTTTCTTATAATTTTTTTTATGTTTTCGGTTTGTTTTGATGTGCACTTATATAATAAAAAATAAAAAATATATATTATTTGATACATTTCCAAACAAAAAATACTTTGAAAAATAATCATTACCATACTTTGAAACACCTCGTCAGACTCTTTGCCTCAATAGCTGGTCGTGTTTTATACTGTTAGGTGCACATCATGTTTTACCGTAGTTGATATCTTGCCAAGATGTTCTTATGATGAAAAACGAAGTTCATCCCTAAGAAAAACATTTCAGCCATAAAGGTTGGCATTCAACCAAGTACTGAACATAGAACCAAGGAAATTGAGCTGTCTGCTAATTCGAGAAAAGAGGCCTTATCACACCAGTGACCTGATGATAAACATTCAGACTTCTCCACGAGAACCAAATCCTCGTCACCATCACTGCTTCCTCGTGCTTTTGTTTTGCCATGATATTTAAAGATGCATTTGATTTTTCCATGATAATTAATGGTGTTTATTGATATCACATGGCTTATCCATTTCTTTCCTTTTCGAGGATTGCCAGAATAAAAAGATTAATAACTTACATCCCCCCCAGACTAGTTGCTGGGATGGACCAGCAGCAAAACTTCATGTGAATATTATCAGGGGCATCAATGATCAGGCATCTGAAAATCCTGAAAGATATCATCACCATTTTTAACTAGGAAAAGAGAATAAAAAAAAGTATAACTACATACAGAATGCCATAATGAACTGTCACGAAGGCATTACAGAGTCCCAGAAAACAAAACACTAGGCTAAACCATGTCATTTTTACCTTTACTGGACCAAGCTTTTAACTCTCGTATCATGTGTGTAAGAGTCTAAGACTGTTCGATAAACTTGAAAGTACAATAAACAAGAAGTGCGAGGAGGTGGGGGTGGGGGTGGCTATCAATCTACGACAAAAATGCAAGAAATCAATGTTTTTGCAGCAAATTTCAAGACATATAGTCTTGTGTATCTGGGTTGTCAGCTCTTGGTGTTTCTCCTTGTTCGTTTCCGATAGTTCTCTTGCTCATGTTAGCTCTCTGCACTAAACGAACCAATGCTTGAACCACTTCTGACATAGGAGGTCGAAACTCTGGCTCAGGCTGCCACAAAAACAATGATAATAAGCATCAGAACTTAAATTCATACAATATTTAGCACACTCCCTTTTCCCCTTCTAGAACTGCAGTAATGCCCAAAACTTGCCAAGCTGCGAATCTGAACTCCCAATATCTATGTTTCGGTAAAAACTGCAATATGGTACCAAGCTTCAAAACACCCTTCCCTCTAATAAACCTCACCAAAGTTCCCTCTTTCAAGTAATACATTACCTGGACACACAGAGCAATAACATCAGCAAACCGGGAAAGAGATTTGACAGGGTAGAGCCCTTTGAGTTCTGGATCAACCATTTTGGATAAGGAATCAATGTCATGGAGCTGAGGAGTTGCCCAGCGAACCAAAGATTGCTCAGATCTAGGCCTTGAGCTGTTAACAATTAACATTGCAATGAGATTAGGAACTAACTGATTTTTATCCCATCTTTAGTTATAATTATGTTGGTAAATAGGATAATCAGCGTGATTATGGCAATGAAATCATCTCTCTCATCATATTGTTTATGTTAGCATTTCACCTGTCAAATGGTTTACGTCCAGTTAGAAGCTCCAACATGACCGCACCAAAACTGTAAACATCACTCTTTAGAGTATAATGACCGGACATAGCTACCTCAGGTGCACTGTATCCAGAACCTGCATTATAGTTCAAAACCTGCATGTTGTGAAAAACAGAGGACTCAGAAAAAAGTTTAAGCAAATAGCGGTGAGTGTTTAGAGATTAGTCTAGCCTCTAGACTAAGATACGGGTACAAATAGACCAGATAAAGACAAGAAGCTTTTCACCACCAATTAAGTGGTTGTGAATTCACTCACTGGAATCCAGGAAAATCTTGCAGATTTGATAACATGAAATAAATGATTCCTCAAATGCAACATCCAGAAAGTGAAATAAGCTAACTAGCTGAAACCACTTATATTTTTCTGGGTAGTTCTTACATAATAGATCCTGCAAGAAACCCAGAATACTAGATGTTGCACCATCTCAAATTATGCTACTACCACATCATGGATTTTGGAACCAAGTTCTCTTTTGGGGAGCTTGACCAGATTAGCAATCAAAAGAAGAGAGGTTAAAGCATAAGTTAGAAGTATTCATCACCCTATCCGGTCATAAATTGCAGATGAATTTCATAAAAAAAAAATATATACACAGAGAAAAGAAATGTGTGCAAATTATGACAGATGGAAAACCTTGGTAATCTTCGCCTCAAGTGAACTTCAAACGTAAAAGCTAAGACAATGACAAAAGCTCAGGCAACGAAGTTCTTCACAATTCACATCAAAGAAACACTATCTATGGACTATCTGGAAAATTTAAAAGAAGGTTCATGATCAACCTGGTCTGCATTATGGAGACTGCTTGCCAGGCCAGCATCTGAGAGATGTGGATTGAGCTCTGTGTCCAATAATATATTCGCTGACTTGATATTCTTATGAATAATAGATGGCGAACAAACTTCATGCAGGTACCTGAAGAAAACCCTTTGAGTATCAGGAAGCTCGTCACTAGTATCATAGATAAGTTACCACTGATTTATGAAGGTCTCGGTTGCAAAGGTTGGACTCTTTCCCTATCTTTTGGTAAGTTCTAGATTCCAACATCAAAATTCTTTAACAAAAGTCTAGGCCATGTCCTGCATCTTAGAAAGAGTGAGGACTGTTCACGTGGAGTAGAAACAGATATGCCAAAGCAACTTCTTCATATGCAAAGGTTTTAGATGCTCAGAAAATGAGTTGATAAAAAGTTCACCTTGTTTTGCTGGCCTCAGGTTTTTACATTATTAAAATTCATACCATGGAACTAAATAGTTAATGATTATCATTTTTGTTGAATCATTCAAGTGGGCGATGACCCAATCCCTTTTCCCCAATATTTGAATAATAAAGCAGATGATAGATAACGGGGAAGAGAATGGAGGACGTGTTCACTTTTTTTTTTGGCACAATTTGATGTTAGTGAGAAACAATTAGAACTATAGAATTCCTTTTCTGAACTTACTCCAATGCCCGAGCAGTCCCCAGAGCTATCTTGACACGGGAATTCCATATCAAAGGTTTGCTGTACTCATCTGATAGATGCAAGAAGTCATGCAGTGAGCCATTTTTATGGAACTCATAGACCAGCAGATGCTGTCCATGCTCTGAACAATAACCCACTAGTTCTGTCACGTTTGGATGATGCAACAAGGAAATGCTTGAAACCATCTCCATAAAATCATCAGACATATGGCTGGGCAGAATGCCTGAATCTAGTTTCTTCACAGCAACCTACAGTGTTGTCGAAGCAGAAGTTACAACTTAATAAGGTATAGGGACAGTGTGCATGTTAAAGAGAAATTTTCTTAAGGAAACATGTGCACAAAATTTCTTCCTATAAGAACACTAGTCATCACTCTATCCAGACTCTTACACATCTTTCCACAAATGCCTTAATTATCTCAGCGGGCATGTCATTCATAATAGAGAATGGAAAGCCCAGCAGAGAGTATAAAATGGAGCAGATATGTCCAAGACTATGTTTTATCCTTTTAACTGAAATGGCCAAATTGATTTGATAGGCGAGGAAAGTATACCTTCCCATCATCAAACTCAGCTCGATAAACACGTCCAAAAGACCCCTCACCAAGAAGATGGTCAACACTGAAGCTGCCAGTAGCCATCTGCAGGTCTGCTACTGAGTATGATGTCACGTTTACAGGAGCAGCAACAGGTTTCTTGACAACAACGGGCTTTGGTGAAAATTCCTCCTCGTCAAATGACTTGTGACGATCAATAGGTGGAGGTCTAAGATTTGTTGAGGCTGGGGTGTCAAATGTCTTTGTATTTACCATGGAAGAATTTTGCATAGACTTCATTTCTGAAGTACAATTTCAAAGACAAGATCACAAGACAAAGGTCATATTAAGATAAAGAAAGGGGGAAGATGAAGAAAAATGTCAAGCATGATGGTTTCTGAAACCAAGAAGCTAATGACATGGACCTCAAGCTACACTGTAGTGAAGCTCAACATGGCACTGCTTTTGTCAAGTTATTGGACTTGAAGTTTTCAAGTCAACCAAGTTCATTTGGAGCTAACCACAGGGTAGTGCCTGTGTCACAACTCAGATAAGCTAAGGTTTTCACTAGAGAATTTTATACCTGATAAAAGAAGAGGGACGCTTTAAAATTTGAAAGTATTTTATTTATGTGTTTTCCATTTGAGCTATTAATTCCTAGACATTTAAAATATATTCCTGAATCACTGATTTTCAAATTTTGAGTTCTAATTCTGTCAAATTATCAGCAAAAAAAGTGAACAGATTGCAAAGCATACTAATAAATCATAATTGTTTGTGTATAATTTGCAAAGCCATCCTCCTCACTTCCAGTCTGTAAAGTAACAAACAAGAATGGCCATTAAGCAATCTAATGCAGTTGTGCAAAAAGGTAAAATGATGCAACCAATACTTGTGCTGTACTGACTTGCTGTACTGTTGTATTGCTAGTGGACTTACGCATGATTCATCAATGATGCTCAACAGAAAGAAAGGTGCTTGTAAGAAAGGGTCTACCTTGTATATCATTTGTTGAAGAAAGAGGAGCAAATGGCTGATTATCAAGCATTTCTAGATCTAAGGAGGACCTCCTGGATCTTCTCTTCACCAAAAAGAATGCTACTATCCCCCCAACAACAAATATGGATATGATTATTCCTGCTATGCCACCACCCCCTATTCCTGATTTCTTGCTGCCACCACCAGCACCACTGCCTGATGGGCTGGCATTGCCACCAGATTTATGGCTCGGGCCTTTGGGGGTTGGAGGTGTGCCAGGTGGAGGAGGGGGTGCAGGTCCTGAGTTCCAATTGTTACCGTCCTTCCTGTCAAGATTATTCAGATTATAATATGGACGCACTTTTTTCCTATGAAACAATAGGACAATAATGACAATTTCCATAATGCTGCAAATAGAAAATGCTTACTGTAGATTAATGCTGTTTAACTGGCTAGGGATCCAACCTGTAAAACGATTATTTCCAACATTCCTGAAAACCATAAATCTGAAAATAATAAGCTGCAATGCAATTTCTTAATAGCAAACAGATAGAAGTCAATGCTCCTGGTGAATTTAACAGAAACGCTGGTTACCCACAGATTTTCAAGAGGAAGACTTGCAAGGACATTGATAGAGCCAGTAAATTGGTTGTTTTGCAAATACCTGCCAAAGGACAAATTAAGGAAAAGGGGCCCCACGACAATATATGAAGTTCTACTATCAGCGAAGGCCATTTTGAAACTTACATTGATGTCATACTTGAAAGTGAGCTAAAACTCTGAGGTAGATCACCTGTCAGGGAGTTGAATGACAAATCCCTGTAGTGGCATAGAGAAATGATTATTACTTTGTTTTCTTTTTTTCTTCCATAAAACTAGATAGATATATTTAACATGATAAATTACTGAACAAACTTCAATTTGATCTACTTGTTGAGGAAAAAATGGCACTTCCATAAATTTTCAGCCGCAGACATTATAGAGGTTAATAAGAAAAACAGTGATCGAAACTAACAATGCTGTCTTTAGTAGAAACATAATATGCATCTGCAGAAGTTTTCTTGTTGCGTTACTGACAGTGAAGTGCTTTAGCATCAACCCTAATTTTTTAAGCAGGTCGAGAAAGTAGAAGAATAACAAAAGATTTGTTGCACTGTAGCAATCTGTCAAAGTAACAGAGAAACCATGCAACACCCTTCTAATGTAGGCAGCCAAGTAAAATTATTTTCTTATTTAATAAGAAAGTCTGAGAAGATCTCACAATGTAGAGAGAGAAGGAAGTTGTCCGAACACATCTCCCAACTGATTCTGAAGCTGATTGTGACCAAGATTTCTACATTCTCAAAGAAAAAAGAAAAGGAATTAGCTTTGCACCTTTAATAAGTTGAAATTGAGAATTATTGACTGGAAATTACTTACAAGTATTTAAGAGAAGGCAATTGAGAAATGGAATACGGGATTCCTCCGCTAAATTGATTATTAGCAAGATTTCTGAGTACAGGAGAACATCATATGTAAATCATCACAAAATCAGAAAAAGGCAGGAATAACTCAACTAAGAAAGAAATGAAGAATAAAGCATACAATTGCTGCAAGTTTGGAGGAAGTTGATCAGGTATGTTGCCTGCAAGATTATTATAACTCATGTCCCTGCAGAACTCATTAAATCACATGTCAAGACATAGAAATGTATAGGATTAGGACAGACAAAATATATAGGATAAGAAACCTCACAGGTTTGTTACTGCTGTCAAACTGGTGAGCTGGTATCCCAATGACCCAGGAAGTCCAAGACTGGGTAATTTACTGAAAATATAAGAAAAAAACAGAGTGTAGGTAAAAGAATCAGCGTCAATAGCTTTCTATAGGATCAAATATCAGAAAGAACAGAAGATTACATTTCTGTAACTCGTGAGCCTGAGCAAATAATGCCTTTCCAGTTTTGCCCACATGGATCATCACCATTTGCGCTCCATTGTGTTAGCTGCCCTGGTGACTGTAAACTGATGTACATGACCCTTAGAGCAGAGGCTGCATGGAAAACAAGTAACAAATTAGGATAGATGTATCACTCAGTAGAGAGAGAATCATCAACCATATTTCTTGCCAACTAAAAATTTTCCTGTAGCAATTCATACTTTTCAAATCACAGGATGGTGACAGTATTGCAGTACTTGATCGTATAACTTGTAGAATTGGAGCTCAATATGTGATATTTAGCCATTGTCTGAGCATTTGGAAATTGATGTTTTATCTTTCTTGCAAAGCTAATGGAAGAAAAATGTAAAATCCTTTCTTACAGCATTGACTTGGTTAATTCTAGATGTAGACCATGTTGCCCATAATGGCTGGCTTCTAGCAAACCAAGTGGGAATTGAGTGGTGAGTTGGAAAGTGAAAAACGAGTGAAAGCATCACATTTGAGAAATTTCCCTGTTCCTATTTACATGCATCCATCTTCCAAGGGTGCTAAATTAAAGAAGAGAACTCAGACTTCTCAGGGAAAAATGTTTTAGAAAAAGACCCAACTTTGTACAAAGCAATTTTTAACTCCACTAATCTAGGACCCAATATTAAAAGGGAGACATGAGAGTGAGAAAGAGAGAGAGAGAGAGAGGTTTGGTTATGCTTTGTAACCCTTTTGATTGTCAGACGCATTTTGAGGTACAAATGTTCATCAATGTCAGAGAGGATCACCTTTTAACTGATATAGGACTGTTTAAAGCATCAAGAATTCAGCCTAATAAGTACCGACTATGTGTACTTGAAATGATTTATGGCTTCTACGAATCCCCTAATACTCAAAATTGAAACAATCTTGATACTCAACAATCACCTACAGAAATCTCCAACCAACACTCTTTAAGGATCACTACCTTATTTTAGATATCCACACAATGATTGCCCCTTCATTCTACAAATGATGAAATGCATTACAATCCGGGAAATCAAAAACCAGTGTAAGGGGGATGAACAACCGGAATACGCAAAACCTGGAAGCGAAAATTATACAAGCAAAAAAAAAAAGAATCTTTTTAAAGATGCCTTTTATTTCCTGATAATATTCTTTTTATTCACAAAGCAATCACCTTTGGACTAAACGAGGTAAATTAATATATACCTAAGACAGCAGCAGCAGCAGCATATGTCACTCGACCTCACAGCCACCCGGTCACACATAAAATTTTGGATTTCTTAAATGATAGACAATGAAAGCAAAGCTGAAACCAATAATTGCAGACAAGAAATTGAATTTTTATTTAATATCACTGTCCTTAGCTGGAGATTCTATTTTCCCAGAAAAAAGAACCAAACTTTTCTCAACCCAGAACTGATCTCCACAGTTTAGCACCAATCTGCTTCTTAAAACAGCCCAAACACACTGTAGTTTCAGAAATAAACAAGACAAAAGCAAAATCTGGAAATGCATCAAAGACAGCATCTTTTGTGGTCCTGACATCATAATTAGAAGCAGCAATCCAAAACCAAATAGTAGCAAGGAAGAAGCAACACAAGAAGAAGCAAAATGAATAAAATAAAGGAACAAGAAATGCAGATGTGTCAAGAGAAAGTTAGCACATGCAAGAAACAGAAAAGAAAAGGCACAAAAAGGTGTGAGAAGATAACAGTAAAGTAGTGAATGAATTTAGTTTTTTTTTTGGTGTTAAGTTAATGAATGTGTTGAGTAAACTAACTTACCATCATTTGGATCTGTTGCACCATTGACGCATCCAAAAATGCAGACTATGAGGAGTGACACTAGCAGCACAACTCCTCTCCAATTCTCCATCATCTCATCTAAAAACACTCAGGTCTGTCTGTCTGTCTGTCTTACCCACAACCCAGAAAAAGACCACCCCTTGTCAAAATGACTTGTTTTTTTAAGAGCTAATCTACTATGGGGTTTTATTTTTATGGGATGATTATATTCTAAAATATTTATACATCCCTCCAACAAAAGCTGGCAGACACGATTTGCCAGAAGAATCCAA
>Ga0307517_10014489_pt1 | contig 10586 bp, 2 predicted proteins | sample 23_EM_MG_FD_194515 | JGI IMG/M metagenome (GOLD analysis project Ga0307517, IMG submission 194515) | Populus trichocarpa ectomycorrhiza microbial communities from riparian zone in the Pacific Northwest, United States - 23_EM | ecosystem: Host-associated > Plants > Roots > Unclassified | place...
GTGTTTGGGCCTAACTAATTTATAATTTTGATTTGAAACTTGATCTTCTTTATTTGTTTGCTTTTGGGCCTAAAACCAAAACTTTGATTTGATACTCTTCCCAACATCTCTCTCTCTCTCTCTCTCTTTATTGGACAAATGGGGCAACTAGCATATAAATTAAAAAATAGATAAATTAACATCAAAACAAAAAGATTTTGATGAAATAATATATTTTTATTTGTCATAATTCAGAATCGTGATATATATTAAATATTGTATTTTTAAATTACAATAATTTTTTAATATTGTAATTTATAATTGCGACATTAATTATAGGCTGAGCACTTGAAGGCCTCGAGGCTTCTTCTTCTCCTCCTATATGAACTCACCACACCCATCTATTGCATTTCCACCAATAGCTGATGCATGGTTTTTGAGACATCCCTTCTACCTCACCACTTTCTTGTAGGGCCTTTTGGTCCTCCTGCTGGCTTGAAGGGGAATGCCTATTGGTGGGGACTTGAGCTACTGCTGAAGTGACAGTGTGACTGTGACTAAATTTTTCTCTCTATTTTATTACCCAAGAAAATTAAAAAAAAAAAAAAACTAAAATGACTCCTTTAGAAAAGCCATATAGAGTAAATGTCTATGCCATGGAAAACGGACAAGAATAGAGTTGTGTTCTTTGGCTAAAAAAAACGAATGTTAAGTTTTCGTGTTTTTTAATCATGATATTTAATAAATATTATTTTTTTAAAATGTAACAAATTAAAAATATGTTATTTTATCAAAAAAAATATATATTATTCTGCTAAATTTTTTAATTACTGTTCTAATTAAAAAAAAAAGCAGATGCTACAATCTGTAAACAACTTCAGCGACACACCACTGTCAAGAACTGACACAGTAACCAGATTCAGAGCTCTTTTTTCCTTGTGGTAGAAAAGAAGTACCAAATACTCATCATTATATTTATCCAATGGATCAAACAAACGGTGGTGTCCTTTTCTGATTGATTCATTAAAGCTTGCAGTCCAGTTCAGTTCAGTTCATTCCATGAGTTCTGTCAGCTCACAAACTCCCAGGTTGTACTACTGGTGCAGGAGAAAAGATTTACTCTTTTAGTTCTCCAACTGAAAAAAATTGGACAGCCCCTCCCTGCTCTTGCACTCAACCTTTTACATTTCCAATATTGTATTTTATATTAGATGCTCTTTTGTCGTCCTTTTTCAGGCTCCGATTGGAGAAGGAAAAAACCCATAAAAAGATTTGTACGCACAGTGGTAACATCAGCCTAGAATATCCAAGAATTTATGTATCTGCATGCAATGGCTTGATTGACTGCTAAAATGTTATCTTCCACTTTTTTTGGTGATTATTTTGAAGGAAAAAAAATTATGGGCGTTGTGAATACTGATGCAATCCCTAAATGTCATTCAACATAAACTTGCTAACTCGTCCAACCTAACGAGTAAAATATATATGTATGTATGTATGTATATTTATGGTATCTTTTTTAAGTCGTGTGCGCGTTTGTATTGGATGGTTTGATATTATTATTAAAATCGGTCTAATGAGTCAATCTTAAAATCTTGAAATCTGATTCTTTGTCTAACTTGAGTTTAAAATTAAATTATTTCAAAATCTGATTTACTTTGATTAGTCCAAAAACAATCCGTGGATTACTAAAAAAAATTTAATTACAAAATTAAGAGAAAAAAAATAAAATCAATCCTTATAAAAAAGTTCAACATGTTTTTTTAAGAACAAACGCATAAATCTACTATTATAATCAGCGGTGATTAGCAATTACAGTACAGTGATTTTCCCACCTAGATGTTTTATGATGTTTGGGTAATAGCCAAAAGGTAAGGTGGGCAGTTCTTTTTTTTTTTTAAATCATATGCTGTCGTGCATGGCAGAAAAAAAGTGTTTCCATGCACATCAAATGATTGAAATTTCACTAAACAGTTGGCAAACTTTGTTCTGTGTAATTTACACGTGGCATACAGTAATGATTGGTCACATGAAATGATTTAGAGAGTGATGGGTTACACAGCTAAAGAACTTCAGGGAAATGGAGAATTATTCACTTGGGAAGTGTGAAAGGGGAAAGGGGTTGCATAGAAAAGAAGGGAAAATTGAGAAGCGACAACCCTGTGCTCCTTCACTGTCCTTTTACTTTATACCTTCACCAATATGCAAACACATGAAGAAGGTTTAGCAAGCATGGGCGGAGAAGCATCTATCGCTTGTTCAAGCTTACGTGTGATTTGAATGTGTACTATGTATCTTCATCGAGACACAAGTTTAACCTGGCAAGAAATCTTGCCAGGTTATAAAGTGAAACAACGAAAGATCAGAAAGAGATATAATTTAACCTGGCAAGAAATCTTGTCACAAGTTTCCAGCTTTGCACCAGCATGCTTCCATGGCAAAGGATGGTCGAACTTCAGTCACAATTGCAGCTAATATTAGCCACGTCCCAGTTGACAAACTTGGGTGGATCACTAGTTAGACAGTTTCCAAATATTTCAACACTGAAAATAGAATACTTCTAATCCAGCAATGTCCTGTTTGTTCAGCTGATCTATAACATTGTGAACCAACAGGTTGTTCATATCTTATTAAGTATTAATTAAATCTCTTTGTCCTTAAGCTCTGAATGTAATGGAGTGATACAACCACGAAGTAACCGTAAAGTTCATGTATGAAAGAAATTAGGAGAGGATGGGAAGCTACAAGCCAAGCCAACACAAGGTCAAAAAATGCACAACGAAAAGAAAGCCCGCATATTTGTTTATATATACAAGAAATTAAGACAAAAAATTGAGAAAATGAAGGGCATCTTTATCAGAGTTAAAAAAATGGCATAAAGAGTTCCTCTAAAATGTTTATAACAGTTTTATTTGAGAATTTTGTATAAGTCTAATGTAAGTTTTGCTTACAAGGAATATGCTCTATGATGAATTCTGAATTTGAACATTGGCATGAAGCCTGGTGAGTTTGCTTAGAGTTTCACGAGCAGATACAGTGTCTGGATGGTCATCTCCACAAATTGAAGTTCGAATAAAAATAGCCTTTCTTATTAGATCATCTCCGATATCAAATTGTCCACCTCTCAGCATTAACTTGGCTCTAGTTTCCAGCACAGTGGCTCTTGATAGAGCCAGCTCCTGCCAAAGGTATGGATTCAACTGAGCATTAGTCTGGATGGGTCTCCAGCATAGTGATTTGTCCAACCATTTCTCAACTGGAGTAACAAAAGCTTGATCTGCTGCTTCTAAAGCATTAGTACATAGGCGCAGGAGTTCCAGAGCAGCACTGCATCTAGAGAATGTAATGAATGTCCGAATGGCAAGAGGCAAAACCACTTGTTTGACTAAGTACAGCAACTCTGACACCTTAAGCTCAACAGCTTTAGGGTCAGTACCAAATGCAAATAGCAAGAAGCATGCTGCCCATATGTGTTCTGAATGATGGGATACGGACCCACGACTAATGACAGCATGCACCATGGCTTGTGCAACCCCAGTGACTCCTCTCTTGCGAGCATAAAGCTTGATGAGCTCATTGACATGGACATAGCCTTGCTTGGTACTACTTCGTGCAATATTAAATCTCAACAGCATGGAAGATGCTTCTGCTTCTGATCTTTTGGTGTATGATGAAGAGAGGCCGCAACTCAAAGAAGACAACAATTTTCTCCATAAGTGTGTTCCCTTGTGCTTCTCGGGAATCTTTTTTGCAGCTAGGGCTAATAGGGAAACTGGAATTGCAGCTGGTGCAAACCAAGCACTGGCCTGGACCATCCTTGTCGCCAAGCTCCTAGGCCCATCCGCATGATCAAATATAGAAAAACATACCTCGAAGAGTTGCAGAAGGAAAGTGTTTTTCCTCATTGAATGAGCTTCTCTACCACTCCATGACATCTCTCTCAAGGGCATTCTATTTATGGTGTCCAACAGCCTACTTGGATTAATTGGAAGCTCAGATAAAATGGCTCCAACGATTGCAAGGCCCAAAGTTAACCTACCTACTTTCTCCTCAATAACCCTGAGAGCATCAATTTCTGCAATAGAATAATCCTTATCACTTCCCTGCATTAAACACATTGCCTCAACTGCAGACAAATAAGAGAGTTTCAAAGGTTCCAAATTCATCACACGTGGTAGCCTTGTGGATATTATGATGTGGGTCTCTCCACCAAAACGGGGAAGAAGATCCATCACAATTTTGTGATCCCACCAATCCTTCTCGCTTTCCAAGTTATCAATCACAACCAAAAATGGTATGTTTCTCAGAAGCTCCTTGCGAACTTTAGAAATAGCTTCCTCTTCTTGCTCTTCAAAACTTCTAATCCTGCTTTTCCCTGAGTAATTCTCAACCCCAATATCAACATCTAAAAATGACCTGAGGTTCAGATAATTTTGCCTGATATACCTGCTTTCTCCTCCAATCCACAGAACCATCTTGTACCTCTGGTGATATCTGTATGCGAACTCCAGAAGAAGTTCTGTCTTGCCGATTCCCGATTCCCCCGAGACACAAGCAATTCCTTTTCCATATAAAATCTTTGTTGATCTTTTTCTCTTTCCATATCGCCCACTGCTTTTGGGTTTTACTAGGTGCTGCCTTTGAGAGAAATCACCACTTTGCATCTCTATCTCCCTTTCTGACTCCTTCCATACAACTGGTTCTTTACCCTTCTCGCTGCTATTGTCCCCTTGCTGCTCTCGTCGTTTTTCCTCCACTGAACTGTTCTTATTCCATCCGACTGTCAAATTCTTTCTCCTGGGTCTAGCCTTCAGTTCAAAGTAATCTCTTTCAGAATTGCCACTAACATCGCCAAAAAGTATAAATTCTAGCTCAGACAATTCTTTCTTCCTGCCAACAAAGTTCTCATTTCGAGGGAAAGGGAACTCTTCCTTTTCCACCACCTCTCTCCACTTTGTCAACCTTTCCACAACACTTCTCCTTCCTAATCTCAAAGCCAGGAGCGTGACAGCTCTCAATATGCAATCTCTCCAGTTACCCTCCTGGGCTTCCAGTTTCCACTCATCAACCCGAGAGATGCCATTAACAGCTTCCTTCCACTCATTCTCCAAACCACCATACAAATGCCATAGCTCGCCCCCATGTTTTTCCCACAACTCCCCCCTCTTCTCAATGATATCCCTGACAAGGCAATCATCTGGACTCAGATCAAAGAATACCGGGACCAAATTCTTTTTGCTTTCAAAATATTGCAACTCCTCAATAGCATATGGGTTTCTGAAGGACTTCTTTGTTAATATTACAATGCCAAAAGAAGAAACATCCATCGCCCTGTCAACAATTCCATTTTTGCGAGAGTTTCTACATCGAGCTCTGTCAGATACAAAACAACTCATCCCTTGAACCTCCAACTCAGCACGGAGCCAATTAGCAAACCTCATCAAAGAAGGTTTACGACCATGCAAACCTATGAAAACATCACAACTCCTGAGTTTACAAGAGGAAACTGAAACTGGAGTATATGACATCCCATGGCTTCTCCCATGCTTTCTTGGCTTTTCTCTAAACCCTGAATAACCTCTATCACGGGCATAATTGTAAATACATAGAGTGCTACTAGAGATGCCAGTTGAAGATGATATACGATTGAACTTCTGAAAATCATTTGCAATGCCAGAAACTGGATCTCTTGTCATATCTGCCAAGGCATCTCTGGTATTTGCTAGAGATTGAGGATCTGGAATTCCTGAACTAGAGCTAAGGGGATCGCCGCTAAGATGAGTGCTGTCATATTGAGCATCCGAACGTGTTGATTCCGATACTTGACATGTTGGTGATCTTGGAGAGAAGAAGGGTGACTGATTCGCTGAAAAGAATGCTGACGACGAGGATGAAATCCTTGAAGTAGTCACTGGTAACAACCCGAATCTAGAGCTATCCTCACGGAGATCCATCCTGACAAAATCTCCCGACTCCAAGGGCATTAATTCCCATGCATGCTCTCTAAATATGCCATCATGAAATGGATAGGATAGCTTTAATAAGTAAAAACTCCCAAGAAATGGAATAAAGGCATCTGAATAATAGTACGAAAGTGAATGCTCTATTACCAGTATCAGTTTTAAAAGCTAATAAAAATGCAAGATTACACCTGAGCATACATTAGTAGCAGACAATAAAAGACAATTTAATACATTAACATGCTACAACTCATAGTGCGAAATCAGGTAGCTTCTCAAAGACAACAAACTACATGACAGAACCCAAAATTTTCTTTCTTTGGGAACATCCGAACCCTAAAATTAAATAACTAAGAGGACAAGGGAAAACAGAATAATCTTTCTGATGGGGAAATATAAATGCAGCATGTCAACTGTAACAGGAAATAGTCATAAACAGAAAATCCAGTGACTTAAAAAGAAAAAACTCAGAAATACCAGTAAAGAATGACAAATTTGGAAATTCAGCAGCTAAAAGGTAGTTTAGAAAATAGAAACAGAGGTAAAAACATAGTATCAGAACTGGAATTTTCAACAGCTAAAAACGCAAAACTAGTAATGCCACAGAAAATTTCGAAAATTTAGGACTCTAAAGATCTTTCTGTAGCAATCCAACCATACCATACACCTAAACCAAACAAACCCGGTTCCTTAAATGGAACCTTAAAAAAATCCATAGAAGTCATATGTACAGCTTCAACTTCAGGGCATTCTAGATCTCATTAGCCATTCAGAGATTTAAAAGGGACTCCATCATTCAAAGAAAACACCCGTTTTATGATTTGACTAAAATAAGATAACATTTTAAGATAATTGAGATCCAAGAACTTACTTGGCTTCAAATCTACAACTTCGTCTCAAAGATTCAATCTTTTTTCAAAACCAATCGGACCCAGTTTACCAAATCCAATGCCAAGCTCAAAAGAATTCAAAATTCGAGGAACCCAGACAGAAGGTCTCGTTGAGTTATAATCAGTACAATGAACTTAACCACCAACCTGCATAAGAGATAGTGACTTAGCATACTTCGATCACTACATGTGAAAAAAAAAAAAAAAAAAAACAGATGGTTATTCAATCACAAAGATAGATCAAGCTTTGACAATGAAAGATGGAGGAACAAAGAGAAACCAGACAGCTTATGATGGTGCCGGTCTCTTTCTCCGTATCTCAAAGTAGACTCGAAAGTGAGGGACTTGTTTTGTTTTATAACCATTCAGGAGATAGATTTCATGCTGATAGAGACTTTCATTTTGGAAAACAATAAGGCTGGACTAGACAAAGTTAAAAAAAGATTCCTAGTTAAAAACCAAAATCAAAATTCAGTTACCTTTTCAATGAAAATATAACAACTAACAACAACACCTTCAAGAACAACAAAAGCCACACTCTTTCTTTTGCATTTGCATAACTCAAAAGACTCTCTTTTTAGTTTTTCCCTCTCAAAGATTTCTTCTCTAAAAAGGGCCTTGATATGTGTGAGTGAGGGGAAATGGGGTGCAATGAACAGAATCACTGGTGAAGACGGAAGATGGGTCCCAAGTAAAGAGATCTGAAGAGGTCACCGTTGTGTAGGCTCCACATTAGACACCGATAGAGACAGAGAGACCCTCTCTCTTTTTTATAGCAGTGAAATTTCAGATTATCCACTGTGCTTTCACATTGGTTTTTTCAGTGTTTTTTTGTGGGTTGTTGTTTTAAGGTGTTAAACCTTAAACTGATGGTCTCTCTTAACTTGTTACAGCATTGCCTATGATGATAGAGATGGAGTTTCGCCAATGATTTGGTAGCAAATTGTTACCAACTTATGACTTAGGGCATTGTGATTAAGGTTTTAAGAAAATATATATTTTTAGTTAAAATTTTAAAAATTATATGTTTGATTAAAATTCCCGTAAGATATATTTTTTCATATAAAATAAATAAAAAATATATCTTTATAAATAGAAAAGAGATTATTTTAACTTCTACAATTAGATACAAAAAGTTATTTTCCTAACCAAAGTTACCAAATTGTTCCAAATCTAAATCTAGTAATTGTCATGTCACATGGTTTGCTATTCCACAAATTATCTTTACAGTGTGCCAAAGGCAGATTGAGATTTTTCAAGCAAGCTAAAAAAATCAAAATGCAAATTCTACCGTAAAAAAAACAGGTTATCGGAATCTCATCTGTGAAATGGACCTTCACTATTTTATTTTATCTTTGCGATGAATTTCACTTGACTTTGTCTTTTGCTTCTATGGCAACTGCTTCTTTCAACAAAATCAGGCTAAAAGTTAGTGACCTTCCATGGGGGGAAATTGACTGCTTTTGCCAAGAAGAGGCTTAAAGAGGATAGTTACCCTACCAACATCTTTCCACTCCATTCGTCATTCGAGACAACCTTGATCTACTTTTTTACTCAACTTTTATCAACCTAATTTAGTATCTCGCACATTTGAAGTATCATTTAGGCCTTCTTAAATGTTTTGTTCACTGTCCCACGTTATGAATAGAAAAAAAAAAAAAAAAAAAACTATCGATTAAGGCTATAGTTAGAAAATTCAAGGGCAGATTCTGCGCTATCCCAATTAGCATTATCAGTCTTGGTAGGTGAGAGGTGAGTTGAGATGCATAAATTGGCTTCTTGCTACCTGGACAACAATGGTGATGGGCATGAAAGGCATCGAGTTTGCTCTCTTCCAAAAATCATCGATGCAATAAGATAGCATCCCCTCCTCCATCCACCGAAGGACTTCCAAGTTGACTTAAATGATATTTGGCCTTTTTCCATGTCAGTCCAAAACACTCTTTTGATGCTACTTGGGAGCACATGCATACATGTGAGGCCACTGGGAATTGAGGGCTAAGATCTTTTCACCCACGAACTTCTGCATCGAATCAATGGCCTGGATGCCAACACATGTAATCACCAAGACAGATAGGGCAGAGGGTGTTAATGGAGTTTTGAAGTTTGAACTGGAGTTGAATTATATCCACACACCTGCCCCCCTCCCCCTAAATATTGCCCCCACAACTTGTGGACAACTTAAGAGTACAAGCATGTGAAGGATAAACAGACACAAGCTTTTTTTTTTCATTTAGTGAGCCGTAGCTGCTTCTAGGACAGAAGTTTAATAATGTGAGAGAACAATTATTTGGTTAGCTTGCTCATTTCTTCGATCCTTTAGCGACCTATGCGGGCCACGGCGGAGAAAATTGCCACCATCCTAAGTTCGAGCCATCAACTCCATAACACTGATTGATAGTTGTCTTCTTTTGAGTGGCATGTCCGAACGAACTAGACAATAGTGCAAAATGACTTGGGCAAATTTGGACTTGCAAGAATTGGGTTCGTACATGTTGGCTTGCAAGCTGACAAAAAGTCCTTGTAGCTTTCTCCTGATGTAACCTCAAAGATTGCATTTTGCTGTCTTATGTGGTGCCTCAAAATCCCAGAATGCAAGATGTGTTGTCTCGACAAAAACCAAGCATACCCCATGAACCCAACTGGAAAGTGGTGGTGTTCGAAGGAGTGCTGCTGCTGCTGCACAGTCTTCATTGCTCATAATTAGGCCCATAACCAGGAAGCTGCCTGAATTGTTTTGAATGTTACCTTGAACACTAAACAAGACCCGCGTGGCTAAGCTGAATAAACAAATCCATTGATGCACATGCACTAAAAGGGCTCCTTTGCCTTAGTTTAATCACAGCTTTTGACGTTTATACATAACATGAAGCTACCGCAAATGCTTTATCGATGAATTTGATCGAAGCCTCGTGGCGAAGGACCACACAAGCATGAACAAAAGTTATATGCGATACCTGACTGATCAGATTTTCTGCATTTGTCTTGGAGTTTTTTTTTCGATATAATAGGTGAAAAAAAATATTTTATAAACTAGTATAGTTAAAAACATTAAAAAAACATTTCAAATTTTTTTATTTTAATCAGATTTAAAAAATAGATAATTATAGTAAACGGATACAAATTTTTAAAGAAACAACAATCACGGTATCTTGAAAAATAACCATTTTCAAGAGTGGAAAAACAATGATACATGAAAAGGAGCCCATGAAGAAAATTAAAAAATAAGGATCAATTAGAAAAGATAACATATGAAAAATCAGAATTAAATAATGAAAATTAAAAATAGATAAAATTTTTACATAAAAATCAAAAATCAAAAGAATAAGAATCGAAGTTGAAATATCAACAATAAAAAGGATAATCAACCTATATTTTTCAAGAAAGCATATAAAAAAAAATTCCTCTAATGATAAACCATCTCGCTACCGCTGACACGCGTCACATTAACATGAAGAGGGCATGGTGGCGTATTTAATGACATGAAAAAAAGAGAATTTTTAGCCACCATGAGACATTACAAGTGCCGACCTAAGTGCATGGATGCCTCCCACGTGGTGGCGTATGTGTCACCCTCAGTAAACTTGAAAATAACAGGAAACCAAAGTGAAAAAACCAAAAGATCTTGATACTTGGCTGGAGTTTTTATATTTAAAAGTTGAACTTATAATATAATTGTAACTGTATTTAAAAATATAAAAAATATATATAAATATCCATGCATGCTAGTTTTAAAAATATTAATTAAGAGGATAAT
>Ga0307517_10014490_pt1 | contig 10586 bp, 9 predicted proteins | sample 23_EM_MG_FD_194515 | JGI IMG/M metagenome (GOLD analysis project Ga0307517, IMG submission 194515) | Populus trichocarpa ectomycorrhiza microbial communities from riparian zone in the Pacific Northwest, United States - 23_EM | ecosystem: Host-associated > Plants > Roots > Unclassified | place...
TATTAGTGACCCTCTCATCTGGACGTCTCGTTTTATCATTTTCTGTGATTCTCTCCAACTGTTTTGGCTCATTCAAGGTCTCCTATGTCCTGCGTTGTCTTCCTCCTATGGTGTCACCACTGTCGTCGACTTTCTCGAATCTCGCCCAAGCATTTTTGATGGATTTCACTATCGCCGAATACGCTACAGCTTGGCTTTCGTCCTGGGCCACTGTCGGGCTTCCCCAATATGGGTCACGATATCACGGTCCCCCTCTTGGTGCCTGTGAGTAAAATTTAGTTACCGACCTCTTGGACTAACCTTCATTTTGACAGTAACATATACGGGTACTGATGCAATTCTCAATGCTTACCTGATCTTCAATCATCAGCTCAGCAATCATCAGCAAAGACGGCATGGATTGGGCATGGACTCAAGGTAATCAAGTTTGCTCTTTCTCACTAGAAATGAACCTCTTGGGCCTACCGATCGTATTAGGAATTCCACAACAGGCCCAACGATCTCCCACATACGCGGCCATTCCCACCTGGCGTGATACAAGTTGGCCAAGACTATGAATTTCCTATTGGTCGATATATTCCAGGAGATGTTAGAGGACCAGCACGAGTTATAATCCGATTCGACTTGAATGTACCACTCATCTTCATAGCAGTTACTTCACACGACCAATCTCGGGCTTCAGGTTCTCTGGGTTTTCGCGATCACTTCCAAATCCATGCCAATCGACGATGGAGCACTTTTTTGTTCGAACTTTTTTGGTCATATGTCATCTTTCCAGTTCATTTCATCGCCACTCTCTTCATTTTACGTGGTTTCTACCCTTATTGAAACTGTAATGTGTTTTCAGACTGTATAGACATTAGGGCCCTGCATTATAGAATGTGATTTTCTGTGACGATAAATTCCTTTCTGTTGGAAATATAAATGCCAGAGTAGGATCCAAACCTATTCGACCGGCGCTAATCCATTGGTGTGAACAGTAATCTTTCCTGCCGCAGGGAAGAGTGCCGAAGAAGTGTGTGGAAGAGCCCAGGGTTGAGCCCAGGCCTTCAAGTCCAACCAAGCGAGAAGACAGAAGCTGAGCACGGACTAGTTTTCCATCGCGTGGAAAGCCAGCACGCCCCTTGAAGGTAGAGCCTCCACCCCACCGCCACCTGAAATTCTAAAGCAAGAAAATAGCGCGGTTTCAACAACACCTGGTTCTCATTAATGTACATTCCAGTCAACCTACTATCTCATAGCGTGATGTCTAAAAAAAATCATTCTGAAAAGGTACACGCGAAGACTTGAAAGCCCAAGGTAAAACAAAAAAAAAAACAAAAAAAAGAGAAAAGAGAAGAGTACATAATTATAGATAACACAACAAATGTCAAGATCAACCCCATTCATCCGGCACAAATGGGGTGACAAGCTGGTACGTTTCTTCATTGTTGGTCTGTTTCCCTTTTTTCTTGTCTTTGTTGCTCCGTCCAATGACACGCTTGAAGAGACCAGTAACACTCGCTCTCTCTGGAATGTCGAATTCCGAAAAGTTCTGTTCAACACTTGGATAGCACATTTGGACCACCTTCCCTAGTTTACCCAAGCCATTCGCTGCATCAGCCGAATGACGCCGCGAAGCGTCCAAGGCTGCCTGGAGATATAGGGCAAGATTTGCAAAGGTTATCGGCAATGTCGGCAGGGGGACGGTATCAGTCCCGGGTATCGTATAGGTTTTAGAGATGGGGGTATCTGCTGCATTACGTAGCAGCATGGGCACAGGAGAGAGCGTGTATGACCAAGGCAACAAGTTTGGGTTCCCTGACAAATACCGAGATGCACCAGGCGCACTAGGCGGAACAGGGTGATCGATAGTAAACCAAAGTATGGTACGCCACTCTGTGGACGATGGATGTGGCTGGGTGGACAAGGTGTTGAGCTACGTGCCTCCATGCAATGCCACAAAGTAGGAAACATACCTTGATAAACTGAACTACAGTTCGCAATTTCAGTTCGGTCTTGGAGATTGCCATCGCCTCGACGGTAGGCTCGAGTCTCGTACCACTCAACCTTGCCATTAAACGAAGAAGATGTCGCCAATCAGGCGCTTGCAAGTGCAATGGTGGGCATCGGGCATATGGAAGGGATATGAGATTGGGCATGGGATCCATTAAAGGCACGAGGCGCATTGAAATTATGGGAGGTTTGAATCCGATGGCTGAACGGTGTTAGTTCTGAAATCATGAGGATTGAGAGTGAAAGGACGTACAAACACCAAGCAAAAGTTCACGATCCAAGAAATGGTTTGCGTTAAGTGCACCCGGAGAAGGTACATGCTGGACCGTCTGGGGCACTCTGTTATCAGCCTGAGGAGGAACGGCGCTATAACTTGGACGTCGTTCTGGGTTTGGTTGGGGATTCGGTCGTTCTGGGTGGGCAGTTTGTGGTCCAGTCGAGGAATGTCCGGATGATTGATGGCTGGCGTCAGAAGGTGTATCAGAATCTGATTGACGACGATGATTAGGCGAAGAATAAAACTGGGCGGACGGACCAGCCTCGGGCAACGAGCTGATAGGTCTTGGCGAATATTCTTGTTGGCGCAACTGGGCCCCTCCTAAAGCGGGATGATGAGGTTGTGTAGGAGTTTGACGAGAAGCCCCATCTGTACTAGGCATGGTCTGGGAAGGAATCGCAAGGCGACTAGGGACCATTTCGATCCGTTGCCAACTAGATTGTTGTGGGCTGGAAGTGTATTGAGGGAGACCTTCTCCGGAGGGTTGTTCGTCTTGCATGTCTGGGGGTCGACTTTTTTCCTCCGAATATTGCCTAGCTAGTTCCTGCTCCTCGGCTTCAAGTTGACGAGCATATGCCTCGTCGTCGAAGACAAGGACAGTATCCATGTTCTCTGCAACGTGTACGACATCAACATTCGTCGGAATCGTAGATGGGCCTGCTACGGGTGCATCCTGAGGAGTAAACTGGGTGGTCCCTGCTTGAGAATATTCAGGAAGTGAATCTCTCGTGTCAAGTGTATTTGAACCGGTTGGCGGGTCGGGAAAGGTATAGGGCAAAGAAGATGCGCTGGAGATACTCGACGGTCTCGATGCTGACCGCGTGTTCTCATTTTTTTCGTTTGCGGGCTCAGATATCGGGAAGGATAGTCCAGAAAAGCTGAATCTGTTTGGTGAGGATGATTCTACTCTGCTCCCGATCGAAGCGAGCTCTTCTTGTGGCTCGTCTGGGATACGCCATTTATCGTACCGCCTAATATCAGCGAAAGGATTGGTCGGGTCTGCAGGATATACGACATCGACCTTGTGGGGCACATCCTGAGGAGGTAGACCAACTGGTGGTCGCTTCGGAGAAGCCTCGGTCCCCGTATCATGCGTTGTTGTTCGGGATGAAGATGCAACTTGGCTGGCAGGGACAACGAAGGGATTGGTGTAATTTTGGGGATTTCCTCTGGCAGACAGCATTGACATCGACTCTGCAAGTGCCCTGGCGAGATCCTGCTCCTCCTGGTCCAATAATTTCTCATCCAACTTCTGTCGTTCCGCGGACTCGGACTTGGAAAGGGCCATTGCCATCGCCAGCTCGTCAGAGGAGTCATCGATGGGGGATACCTCGACTTCTTGCGGCGGCGGCGGCGGCGACGGCAGCGGAGGAGGAGGAATTTGGGATGGTTGGACTAGATGAGGCTGTGATGGGCCTGCGTAGGGCGGTATCTGAGGGTATACGATGGGCGGGGGCTTGGGAGGAAGAGGTGGGGGTGAAATGGGTGTGCGGGCATAACTTGGGTAGGCTGATTGTTGAGGATATGGGCGGATAGGGTCGTGAACGGGGGGAGAGTAGTGGTGAAACGCTTGCTGGTGGTAAGGGTATAACTGATTGGGGGACGGAGTATTCAAGTCTTGGGTGTTCATTGGGTTGTCGATAAAGAACAGGTCAGAGCCATGTGTTGTTTGAGGCCCATAATCTGCGTCCAGCACTTGCGGGGGATTAGATGGTGTGCGGGCCATTCTCAGGACGCGAGCATCATGTGATTGCTCAATAATTTGTATATTATACATGACGTGAATGCTAATGCTGTGTGGGATATGTGCAAAATGTGGGCATGGGTAAAACTTGAACAAAATACGACAAAGAAAATGAACGAAAGAGCGATGTCATGTTAAAACACCCCCAGAGGCAGTCACCTTGGGGTGCGCTGCCAAGGTCGACGTTTTGAAACCAAGTTGGCGCATGACCGCTGACAAGGACATTTTAGAACGGAATCGATGACCAGAATCAGTGTAATCGCATACCAATGAGGTCAGCCTTTTGCAAGGGTTTGGCCAGGGAAGCAGCGAAGACATTGCTGGTCTCATTGGGGTCTGTACCACTGTATGCACTAACGGCAATGATGGGCGTGTTTGTGTTTTTGCTGTTCGTACTCTTGATGTAGCGTGCAGCTCCTTCTCCGTCAACTTTGTATCGTGGCAACGTTAGCAGAGTGGTGCATTCGAGCCAAGGGAAGCACTTACGAACTGGCATTTGAAGGTCCATAAGAATGCAGTCAAATTCTGAAGGAATCATCCATGAATCGCCGTTCAAACAGAGAGGGTGAACAATGGAACTCACTGATATCTCCCATCGCAACGCTAATCGCCTCAGAACCATCTGCCACAACGACACACCGACATCCCAAGCGAATCAACAGGGTCTCGATAATCTTGGCTGTAATCGGGTTGTCCTCAGCGAGCAAAACAGTGACAACACGATCAGTGGGATCGGGACCCTTCCTCAAATCGATCGAATGGACAGACGACGGCGGGGTATTCGACTCTTGCTGGCTTCCATAGCCCGTCGATTGCCATGTTTCGGAACCGGAACCATCGCCCATACTCGATACGGATGCCGTTCGTAACCGACTTGGCATCGAGTTTCGTCGGTCCACACCTTCCATGTGGTTCAGCTTGAATCTTTCGACGGCACCATATTCAGAGGGCTTTCGAACATGACCAGTGCCACTACCTGGCGTCGGAGGTGGTAAACTCGATCGCGAAGGAGATGAGGCAATTGAAGACGTCGACGTTGCAGGTGATGGGGGTCCAGCACCCATCTTTGGCTCCATAGTCGTGACAACGCTAGGTGGCTTCTTGATTCGTTGCGACAAACTGCGTTTCCGTTGGTGATGGAAACTGGCTGGCTCGGTCAAGGCATGTGTGATGGGTGTCATTTGGTCTGTCTTGAGCTTGCGTATCATATCATCATTCGCTTGCTTCAAAACAGGTAGGTTCTTGAAACTGAATGAACCAAAGTCGTCACTCCCTCCTGAGGAAGACGCCTCCCGGCCAGCAATAGGAACAGGCATCGAAGGGGGCAGCATGCTAGTGCTACTTATGGTAGGACTGTCAGGGCCAGACTGACTCCGGAGCGCAATTTGTTCGTCGTCCTGGAACAGCTGAGGTATCGCCCCACGAGGATCAAAGTAGTCGGTCGATTCGGGATCGCTGACTTGTGGGATAAATGCAGCTTCGGTTGTCGTAACCTTCTCCCAATCGATTCCAGCGAAGAATGGGTGCGCCTTAACTTCATCTGCGCCACCCGAGCCGAGTCGTTCGTTGGGGTCAAGGCACATCAATGCCTTCATGAAATCTCGGGCTTCCAGCGAAAAATCAACCCATTCTTCGTGCCATTCGATATGCCCCGATAAAATGTTTTCGAAAACTTTCTCAGGGGTTTCGGCATGAAATGGAGGGATACCGTACAAGAATTCATATGTGATGACGCCGAGTGCCCACTGACATCCATGGATTAGCATCGATTTTTTATTTATAAACCAAAAAGACAAGTTGACTCACCCAATCGACTGCGGCATCGTCACCACGAAGACCGAGGATAGTTTCTGGGGCCAGATAGTCGGGGGTGCCAACGAATTTCTGTTCACCAGGTGGAGTGATTCCACCACCCGAGTTGGAGTGTGAACGGAGATCAGTCGTGAGTTCAGTAGCAAAAGATTGCAGTGGGCTTTCTGCAAGCTTGATGCTACGTCGAGCATGAAGCCCAGGAACAGATTCTGAGCCACTCGACTCGTTATAGTCATCTGTGGGAGGTAGATAAGGGCTGTTTCCGACGCGAGGCACTACATTCGTCCGCTGGTTAAAATACGAACCTCCACTAGTGTCGGGGACAAGGAGAGGAGAAGACAAATAGGCCGAGTCCATCGAGGGTGGCCGCGACCTGGAATTGTACCTGGTCAACGGCCGGCCTAGTTGACCTTCACGGGTCTGGCGACCAAGCAAACCAATCCTACTCAGCCCGAAATCAGTAAGCTTTAGATGGCCATGGGAATCAATGAGAAGGTTGTCGGGCTTCAAGTCACTTGTATTGAGTAATTAGCTGATCTGATTTTAAGCAAGCAAAATGTGAACGAACCGATGAACGACACCGCGTTGATGTAAGTAATCAAGACCAAGTATGACTTCCGCGATGTAATTCTTGGTCCACTCCTCTGGAAGAGATCCAAGAGATTTGATGAGTGCGGCGCAGTCGCCACCATTGAGATATTCCATAACCAGGTATAGGTTGTCCTTGCTCTGGAAAGTAAAGTAAAGTTTTGCAACGAAAGGAGACTCAGCCTGCTTCATGAGGATCATGCGTTCGGCTTTGACGTTTGTTATTTGATTCTTGGCAATCATATCTGCCTTCTTCAGAACCTTGACAGCGTAATAGTCGCCAGTGGCCTTTTTCTTCGCGAGGAAAACAGATCCAAAGGCGCCTTTGCTAATGGGTTTGATGATGTCGAAATCTTTGATGGAAGTGGGCGTTGTCCGTGGCAGAGGTTGACTAGAGGTTTGACGTGGAGAGAGAGGGCCAGAGGCCGGCGGACTGGTCAGCAGATTGGCTGTGGAATTGCGACGATGGCTGCGTTTCATGGATGACTCGCGTGTAAGAGAGCCTGCACTACCGTCGCGCGCTGTAACGAGCGGTGATGGTGGCGGCGTGACAATGAACTTTGGTTCCAATAAGCTTTGCAAAGACTTACGAGGCTTGATTACCGTGTTACTTGGACCTTCGTCCAGAAGCATCAAGGGCATGGGTTCTTCAGGTGATGAAGGGGCGACGATTGGCGCTGCGAGAGCCAGTGGCGAAGACACCGACGAGGGCGTCGATGACCTGGTTGCAAGTTGCTGGCGTGGATTAAGAGCAGGGAGATTTGCCGGCAGTGATATGGCATTCGTGACAGGTCGCACATTGGCCGTCGCAAAATGTCCAGGAGACAACGAAGACACCGGTTGGTCGAGGAGCCTACGAATAGCACTTCCGGCCCCATATTCTGACGTCGTACTGGAATGATCGTTCACATCATGTTCAGCGTTGTCTCCTTCGTTCCCACCGTTCCCATCCTCGGATCCAGTCCCTTCACTCTCGCTCCCAGATTCTTCAACTGTCTCCAAATAGCCTTCTATTCTTTCCTGCCATTCGTGCCAAATTTTCTCAGAATATCGAATCGTGTTCTGCATACGGACGACGTTGTCGATTTTCTGTCTCATGACACGTTCAGCGTCCTGGAGTAGCTGACCAAGAGCAGCGTCCTCGGTCGTCGGCTTTGACCATTGGCGAATTTGAGTAATTTTGCGTTCGGAACCCGGAGAAAGTAGACGTTGGCGTTCTATCGGTTCATTGGCTTCCTCATCCTTGAGAGATGGCATCTCGATTTCCGAAGCGACCTGCAATATGTCCTCGATCTGGTCCAGAAGACGCCTTTGCATCTTTTTAACACCCAACCTCTGCATTTTGTTGGCACGGAACAGCTGCAGAGGCGAAGAGACGATTGGAGATGTTGATGGTGTAAAAATCTGCATGCCGCGATACTCAGGAACAGCCGCAGGAGATGGTCGGTCGACGGCAACGATAAGGTCTCGAATGGTGTTTCGAAGTTCGGCAATTGATTCGTTGCATTCGACTATCTCTGCCTCCAGTCGATGGGTTTCCGCACAAGTTTCGCTATGTTTCTCGAAGTACCACTGGGGGATCTTGCATTCACAAATACGGCAAAGAATGGGGTCTGTGCTGATTGGTTGGCTGAAGGGGAAAGGTGTAATAGGCTCAACGGTCGGCCGGTCATGAAATGTTGCTCTTATGGTAGAAGCAGGTTCTGGAGCAAGGTCGTTCTCTTCAAGAGGGATTGCCAGCGCGTCGTATTCGAAGCGAGCCGGAGCGATGGGTTTGATGACCCACATAGTATGAGAAGGTTGGCCGTCTTCGCGGTCAATCATGAGCATCCCTTTCCCTTCCATTTGCTGGTAAAGAGTTCCGGCCGCTGGATCGACCTCCACAGACGGTTCGATCTGAAGCTTAAACCTAACCTCAACAGTATGCGAATCGTCCTCTTGAAGGCGTTGGCTGGCTTCTTTGAATACGCCCCAGTCAATAGGTGACAATAAACTCGAGATGCGAGTACCAGGCAACGCATCAGGATCCGTGCTGAAGGAGAGATAATATGAGCTTTTATATTTACACTATCAAAAAAACCTTACCCAACAACCATCCTCCACGCATGATTAACCCAAATAAAATGATCCCCGTCCAAGCTAAGCTCCACGACAATGTTCTGGTTCTGTGCGGTTTCGGCCTGAAGCCTCAATCGTTCAGTTGCAAGCACACGAGCCGATTCCACGGCTTCCAATGTTTTAGAAGGCGTGGGAGATGGGGCGGATTTTCCAACTTCTGGAAGGCCTAAGTGGTGGGCGACTTGCTTCGGGTGCTCATCCCTGGACTTACGAGTGATCGTGGGAGGTGTAGGAACGCGGACCCTAGGATCGTCATCCAACCGGAAACCGTCCAATTCCGATTCAACGTGGTGAAGAGACGAGGAAGGAAGAAGGCCACTATCCTCCGCAGGTTTCGTGACAAACATCAACGGCTCGTCTTGCTCTTCTTCGTTTTCGTCGAAGTTCCAAAACTGCTTCTCTGCTTCCCACCACTCAACCACTCGGCTAAGGCTCGCAACCGCCAAGAGAACTTGAACATACCAGTTCCTGCCGTGCCAATCTGGATGGTCGTCCCAAGTTTTACCGATGTTCTGGACTCTTTGAACAATATCCTCCATTATTTTTGGCTGTGCAGTGAGTTGGGCAATAGTGGTTTCCGTGAGATCTGTGGCAACACCGATGATTTCATAGAGGGCAGTCATAATGGGATCGATAGGGTCATCGACAAGAATACGGGATGATCGTCGATTGAATGCAGAGCCAACAGCGTATTCCGAAAAACTCGCATGGGATGAGAGAGGGGGCAATGGCGAGCGAGAACGTGAGGTCGAACGAGAGCTTTGACCAGAATGTGTCGATCTCGATGGGATGTGGATAGTGCGAGAAAGACGTCGGGAAGAAGCACTGGCGCTTCCCCACGTTGAGGAGGATGGCGGCGGCTGGTTGGTCTGCTTCCTGGTGATGGGTGCATCTGGTAACATAATGGTGGATGATGCCGGGCTTGAAGCGATGGCACTAGAAGATACAGAGGTGCTAAGCGGCCTGTCCCATGGAGCATTATTTTGGCGGCGCAATGAAGCGGGACTCATCTGGGACGTGGAAGTGTTGAGAGCGGAGGAAGACGTGGAAGCAATTAGAATAGATGCTGGCCGAGTGGTGGGTTCCTGTGTATACGCACGCTGACGACTATGGCGAGGGTACTCTGGCTCAGCGTCATAGCCACCATCCGAACAGTATTCATCCGATTGGTGCAACGACCCAAATTCCGACGGTTGTTGGTAGACGAAAGCATCCCGGAGGGGTTCAACATCTCCTTGCTGGGAATCCTGGTCGCGTTCACGACGATCTCGCTCAGATTCATAATCACCTTCGCGCAGACGCTCCTCGAAGAAGGTGGTGATGTTATTAGTTACCCGTTGGAGTTCCTTATCACACTCTGCCTTTGCAGCCTTGAGACGACGGGTTACATGGCGCCTGACAAATGGCATGGACACAGTGTTAGATCCGGACCCATGGTTCATTGTTGCAATGGTCTGTTGGGCTTGGAGAGGAACGGGGGACAAGATGGCATCTGGGGAGAAGACGAGGGGACTTGGAGGCTGCCGGCGGTGGTATTGACTGGTATCTGACATTGGACTGCCGGAGGGTGATAATCAGCAAGGGCCGTGCAGAGCACCGTGGAGGACGTAAGGGGCGGTGAGGAGAATACAGGATGGGCGAGAAGGGGGCTGGTCAAGACGACATAGTGGTTCAGAGGAAACCAGGATTCCTCCAATTTATAAGTCAGTGCTTTACTCTCACATTAGTTCCACGCGACCATCGCCATGGCCCACGTTCTCTTGGCCCAATCAAATCCGCCCAGAACCCTTTTGTGTTTCTACACATACCCACACACCCTCGCCGTCGTTCGCAATGGTGCACAATATTTTTCTGAATTTATGAGACATCGAGGTCGTCAGTGACCAGTCACAGGGTCTGCCGGGTCCTGCCCCGGAGCCAATTTTTGTGTATCTGCCAGTCGGCAATCTCCGGTTCTGTAACAGGAAACGGCGCGTCACATTTTTTTCCGTTTGCAATGTTGGCGTCCGTTCGCCACCGCGCCCTCCCTCGGCTTTCCTCCTTTTCTACCAC
>Ga0307517_10014491_pt1 | contig 10586 bp, 2 predicted proteins | sample 23_EM_MG_FD_194515 | JGI IMG/M metagenome (GOLD analysis project Ga0307517, IMG submission 194515) | Populus trichocarpa ectomycorrhiza microbial communities from riparian zone in the Pacific Northwest, United States - 23_EM | ecosystem: Host-associated > Plants > Roots > Unclassified | place...
GTTGTTGTAAGAAAGATCCAAACTCTCAATCTGCTTTAGGTTTGAGAATGTTGCAGGGATAGATCCAGTGAGATTGTTGTGTGATAAGTTTAATGACAGTATCTCACTTAAGTTTCCAAATTCTGGTGGGATTGCTCCTACGAAGTTGTTATTGGAGAGATCAATACCATACATGTAGCTAAGAACTTTCCCCTTGTAACCATAATACATATTTTTAGTTGTAAATTCTATCACTTCTTCTGTAAAGTTAAGAAAAAAATCATTTTCCAAGTTGAGCACACTATCCACTAGTGGTGGACCCATTGTTTCATAATAAGCTTCTTCTATGGATGTTGATGGAAAACCAGCTTCGAGAAACACAAATGTTTTTTGGGAACTTTCCATGAAAGTAAGATTTCCCAAACAGGATGGTAGTGGACCAGAGAGTTGGTTTTGTGAAACATCCAAAATGCTTAATTGTTCTAACAAACATAACTGAACAGGGAGCTCACCATCAAAGTGATTAGCCCTCAGAAGAAGAACACTCAATGATGAAAGATTGCCAATCCAATTTGGAATGGAGCCAGTGAAGCTATTATCTCGAAGATCCATTGTAACCAAGGAAGAGTTAGTAAAAAATTCATATGTTAATGGACCGCTCAATCTATTATTGGATAGATGCAAATGGATTATTTGTGGTGGATTGAAACAAGATGGTATATATCCGGACAAGTTGTTATTTGAAAGATCCAAATATTCAAGCTGGTTAAGCTTACAAAAATCTCTTGGGATCAGACCCTTAAAATGGTTTTTGGACAAATCAATTGCTTTAAGTTGCGTAGAATTGACGAACCACCTTGGAAGCATGCCTGAAAATTGATTGTTACTCAAATCCAATAAAATCCAATATAATGGAAAATCTAATATCTGACCCCAAAAGTTGTTACCACCCAAATTGTTGTTTGACAGGTTGAGAAACCATATTGTTGTTAGTTGTTCTAGTTTTACTGTGGACAATTGATTGTTGGATAAATCTAAAACTCCCAAAGAGCTAATATTTCCTAAATAAGAAGGAATACAACCTGTGAATCCATTCTTAGCCATCCTTAAGGTGTCTAGATTTGGAAAGATCAAACAAATATCTTTTGAAATTTGACCGCTCATGTTGTTGTTGGATATATCTAATTTGATCATGTTTGGATATGGGTGATCTTGCAACTGCAAAGCACCAACAAAGAAGTTGTCGCTCAGATATAGTTGCTCCAATCGTGTATTGTTCTTAAGCAACCATGATGGAAACATTCCAATGATATTGTTGTGGGAGAGATCAAGGACTCTTAAGTGGTATTGGTTATAGAGGAAGTCGGGGATTTCTACATTGAGTGCTTCCGATGTCTTTGACAATTGGAAAAAGACAAGTTGGAACTTTGGAATCAAATTATCAAAGGTAGCAAGTTCTGTTACTAGTTTGTTGTTCTCACAGGAGAAGAACTTGAGGCTTGAGTGGTTCATAAAAGGCTTCATTGAGGTGGGAACTTCAAAGAGGTTATTTGATAGTGAGAGGAATTCAAGGGATATGATGTTGGTAAGAGGACCGGAGGCAATATTTCCAATAAACTGGTTTCAGAAACATCTAACAGTTGTAGAGAAGACAAGTTTCCCAAACAATCTGGGAGTGAACCTCCTAAATTATTTCCAGAGACATCTAACTGCTTCAGATTCTTCAATTCACACCAACCTATACAGTTTATCTCGAAACAGTCAAAATAGTGTTGAAAGAATCTTTTATTGATGATGTGATTATAGTTGTTAATTTACCTTGAGCGGGTAGAGTGCCATGGAGGTCACATCCATCAATAGACAAGACTTGAAGAGCAGGCAATGCTCCAATGTTCTGGAGAAAGTTTATCGTGAGAGAAGTACGATCTAGGTGCAATTCTTCAAGGGTGCTAGAATTGAAGAAAGTCCCTGTGAAAAAGAAAGAAGAAGAGATATGAAGAAAATAGTGGTTTGGTAAAGAATGGCCATTCCATTCAATATTATTAATTAAGATTTTAAGAAACTAAACTATGATTAAAAGAAGAAGAGAAACTATGATTAACCTTGACTTAAATTAGTATCCTTGAGAGAAAGGGTCTTCAGGGATGGCAATGAATGCAGGAAGTCCAGCTTCCTTAAACCTATGATATGTAGAATTGAGAACAGGCAATCAAGTAAGTAGTGAAATTAAGTGTTATCTTGATCGAGTTTTTAAACCAATGATAAAGAACTGATGCTTTTGTAGTGAGATGATTTTTGGGTAGAAACAACAAATTGCCAGAAAACTCTAGAGATTTCAAAAGGTATTGTAAATAACAGAACTTTACCATTGACAGTCGTCGATCCTGTCAACTCATTATATGACAGATTTAAAGACTTGAGAGAAGAAAGTCCACACAGATGTGATAAAATGCTGTCGTTGAATATATAATTATGGCTCAGGTCCAGGTTCTCGAGTTTCCCCAAATGTGATGATACGATCTCAAAACCTGCAAGAGAGTTGTTTGTAAGAGTTGTTCAATTGATATATGATTCTCAAATTATACATAAAAAGAATGATAGGTTGTGTACACTTCAAAGATTAAGAAACAATTTTTAAATATCCAGTTAGAGATCTCACTTTAATTTTTACGTTCTATACATGTAATTTTTAATCATCCTAGTTTTGATCACTTTAATCTCTTCCTGTCTTAATAGAAAAACAATTTATGTATAAGATGAAAGCTAGCGCAATCAAACATGATGAAATGCTATCGTTGATTGATTATTAAATAGATATAAAGTCCTCAATTTTCTTGATTGAGAGAATGTAACTTACTATTGATAGATCCTGTCAGCCGATTGGCTGAAAGATCTAAAGACTTGAGAGATGAAAATCCAGTTAGAGATGGAAAAACGGTATCGTTGTATTGATTCCGTCTTAGATGAAGGTTCTCCAGCTTTTTCAACCTTGATGACAAGACTTTGAAACCTGCATGATGTTCCTCAACAGCATATTGGAAGGAAATAAACGCATAAGACTTTGAAACCTGTTGATTCAACCCCTTATAATTTTTCAACCTTGATGATGACAAGACTTTGTTTTGAAATTGTTTTTAATTTTATTTTTTAAAATTTAATTTAATTTTATTTTTATATTAATTTTTATTTTTATGATTGTTATTTACTTTTTTTTATTATTTTTTTATTTATTAGATTTGATTTTTATTTTTTTTATTGTTATTTTTTTTATTTGAGATAATTCATGAAATTAGTTTTTTTTTTCATTTTCATTCTTATTCAACTTTTTAATTTGTAAAATTTGTTTCTTATTATTTTAATAAACTTGAAAAACATATTAATAAGGTATTTTTCAGCTATTTTTTTTATGATACTACCAATTTATTTTCATGATACTGGAAAATATTTTTCAATTTATTTTGTTGATACTATCAAATATCGAAAAGTAATTTATTTTTCAGAAATCTATTTTCAAAAAAATTACTTAAAAAAAACTATTTTCTAGCATACAAATAACCTGATACAAATTAAGTAAAATGTAGGTTAAACCCCTAGGATATTCAATTCGTTAAAAAGAAAAAATAATTACTGATGAGGTGCTCGCTAGAATACAAATCTATAGATGCATAACCATATAGGTTGGTATTTGAATTTAGTTATCCACAAAAAGGGATCATTGGATTTCAAATACGTAACCGTAACCATTATTTATATATAAAAAGAAAATAGTTTTTTTATGTAAAAATAATATAATTATAAATTTTATTAATTATTTTTACTATAGCATATTATAGTGATGGCAAAATTATAATTTTTGGTTTTTTTCTTTATACATAATATTTTTGTTATATATGTTATAATTGGTCTATTTATCATTATTTTTTTCTTATCTTTGTTGTTTTAATATATTTTTAGTTTTTTTTCTTTATATTTTTTTTTAAAAATATTTTTTTATTTTTCACACTTTAAATATTTATAACATGAGAAGGAGAAAAGAAAATGTTTCAAAGCTAAATAATTAAAAGGTTACCATAGAAGCTACCTCCTGATCCAGCTGCCAACCCATTAAATGATAGATCCAAAGACTTGAGAGTGGAAAGGTTACCATTGAAACATGACAAAATGCTTTTATCATTTTTATTAAATTGGTTATGACTTAGGCCAAGTTCCCTCAGTTTTGATGATAGGACTTCGAAGCCTGGAAGAGAATCATCAAAGCAAGATAATTGACATTAAACACCAACCAACCAACCTTCATTTATTTTATAAGTGCAGAAACATTGAACTAACCTTCATTCTCCAAGCAACCAACCAATCCATTTAATCCCAAATCAAGACTTTGCAATTCTTTAAAAGGCTGAAACAAAGATGCGTTGAGAACCCAATCGCCCAAGCTCTCATCCCTTGCACCATAAAGATAGAGTTGGATCACTCGCCTTGTAGTGTTATCACACTCGATCCCATCCCACTCACAACAATTACCATCCGCCAATCTCCAATCGCTCCAGGAAACGCCATATGGGTCGATCAAAGATTGGATCTCCAAGAGACCAATCCTCTCTTCCTCCAAACATCCATAACAACGACCATACCATTCGCCAACTAGAGTCAATAATGCTAGCAACATTAAAGCCCCCATTCTTTTCATCATCATCTACGTAGAATATTGTTGTTTGTTATGTGTCTTTGGGCAACCATAGAGGTCCTATTTATACTACAATTTTGGCCATTTCCATGATTTTATCTGCATATCTTATGCAGGTTCTATGTTTTGAGATTTGAATATTATTTTATTTCTTTTTGGAATATTCTTGGATTTGAATATTAATTTATTTTATTGTTTCGCACATAGTCTATTCGCTAGGTTGGGAAAAATATTCAAATTAGTTATGTGCCGTATTGACCGGGAGTCAATTATTGTCGTAGCTGGGGTGAATGGAAAGAAAAGCAGGGTGAAAATAAAATAAAATACTTTTCAAAAGTCTTTTTATATTACACTCTGGTGTGAAATTGAATAGAAAACTAAGGGTGTGAAAATGAGTTACTTCTCCAAAAAGAATATATACAATATTATTGATTATCTAATGGGAAGGATTCATAAAACTCGGCCTAATATATATATATATATATATAACAGAGAAATTGTCGTTAATAGCAATCATTTTCTTCTCTCTTGTATCATATCTTCCACAAATCTTAAGTAATTATTGGGTGTGCAATACTGCCAATCTTTTTTGTTGGGGATTCCGGACCGGTGATGTTCTGATAGTTGTCCATGAAGGTTAATGCTAATCTTTCTTGTTGGGGATTCCGGATCGGTGATGTTCTGATAATTGTTCATTGAAGGTTAAGCACACTAACATAATATTTAACATGGTTCGGCAAACCGCCTACATCTACGAAAGAAGAACCAATATTATTAAAGGTAGATAGAGAAAGGGTTACAACACATATGGAGGAGGAGGATCACTTCACTCAAACTTAACTCTCATTGCTCTCACACACTGCTGGCAACCACTCCTCTTTCTCTCTTCTTCTCTTCTCACTCTCTCACTCATTTTGTTCTCAAATAATGCCTCTATTTATAGGCATGAATGGTAAGGCAACTTGGCAATAAATTATAGCACTAATTGTGGCAGCACATAGGTTGCATCATTTTATCAAAGATTGGTATAACTAGTTTGACAATAATCCACCTATCATTATAGCCTTTTGACAATGGCATCTATCTTTCTTAGAGTGGGCTGCAAATATTGTTGCTCATTAAATGCTCATTATGACATGCAATGCCCAGTTAGAAGTTGCATTATGCTCTTCCCATGGAATCCTCGTAAACCTTTCTCTATGCTCTTCTAAGATATTAAAAATGTCAAACATACACCAATAACAAAGAGACATTGGAACAACCATTGTCGTAGTGCTCTTATGCACTATCTGTGTGGAAATGAATAGAAAACTACAACAGGGGTATGGAAATGAGTTACTTTCTCTAAAAAGAATATATACATTATTGATTATCTAATGGAAACTCTGCCTAACATAGAGAGAACTTTAACTATGTTTATTTTATGCACTTTAATTAAAAATAAATTTTGGATTGTAAGAGAGACTTTAATTAAATTTCAATATTAAATTTATGCACTTTAATTAACACACACAGCGCCCGCGCAAATATATATATATATATACGCTAATCTCATGATTATGAGCATATGATTAAGATAATTATATAGAAAGAAAAACTTTGTACAAGACAATGATCAATCCTTGTGATGTCCAAAGTGTATATCAAGCATTTTATAACTTTCCATGTGCAACAAATATATCACAACTTGTTTTTATTGTCTTCTATTATGATCTGTTTTGTGCATTACATCATTTAATATATTAAAATAAATTTAATAAATTATACTGAAGCAAGATCTAATATTAGAAAGTGAACAGAAATAAATGTACCTTTGCCCACAAGTAGCTGGTACCTTCAACAAAATGCTGAGCTGTGTATTAATTCTCAGAGACAATGATAACTAGTTGTTTTAACTAATCCCTATACTTTTAAATATGTTAATAATTCAAATTAGTTTTGTTGGCATGTAACCTCACCAAACAATTTAAGACTTAACTAAACAATTTGCGTAGATCGTATTGACTGGGAGTCAATTATGGTCGTAGTGCTTTTATGCACTATCTGTTTGCGTGAATGGAAAGAAAAGCAGGGCGTGAAAATCATTTAAGGTTGTGAACGCGGATGCTTGACTTGCTGTGTACCATTTTGATTTTTAAACACAACCATGCAGTAATTTCCTGCTGATTTCCTTATGCATATTGTTTGATGAATTATTTTCTTTATTCCAGTTCAAATGTTTTCATACATGAATACTGTAGAGTATATACTGCAGTGTGAGATAAGGTTAACTCATTGCATTTTCATAAATTAAAAGGATTTCTCTTCTTTTCTTTGTCAATTACAGCACATGCCTATAGGTGTTCTTACTTAGAGTAAATGCTATTGTAATGTTTTCACAGAGACTCCCCTGTTTTGCAACTAATTCACTTACATATCTTGGAACATAGCCATAAATGAAAGGTTCTTCTAGAGGAAGTAAAAATAGCATTTACTCTGGAGGAAGTAAAAATAGAAAATTAACCTATTGCAAGCTTATGTCATTATTTGTTATTACTTTTTTCTAATGATTCCTCACATTTCTGATATTCGTGTGGTTTGTGAGATCAGGGTTTTTGCTCGCTACTACTAAAAATGTAATGATTTACATGTGCAGAATGGAGACATTAAAGACGCATCTTCCATTTTCTTTCATAAATCAGTTTATAAAACATTCTGACAAAAATTCTATACCATATCGCATATAAGCAAATCAATCTAAACATAGCCATTGCTTGATCTCTTTTTTAATAGAATGTAACACATTTAGTAAATGAAAAATGCACAATTCAGAAAAATATCTATTCTATTTAAAAATAATAGACTCTGTGAATATTTACTTACTTTCTTTGCTTAAACAGCCGAGGTCTAAAATTTTAGCTCAAAAAACCTACACGCAAGCTTATAATCCGTTAAAGTTCCTCCGACACTTAAACTAGTCTCAATTACCTTTTCATTCATATATGTAATTCTTTTTATATAATTTATAATAATCCCTGAAATCATTCTTGGGCATTATTGACAGATAGTCCATGTATTCTTTACTATTTTCATCATAGCTATTTCTATAAAAACTGGATTAATGCATCGTTTATGGTATTAAAAACTAGAGAGAACAAGCTTTTCCTATGTATAAAATTTAAAAACTGTATCCATTCAAATCATTTTTTGGATCAAACAGTAACCCTGTAAAATTCTTAAACTAACAACTTCTAACTTTGTTGTCTAATTGTTAACCTAATACTTCTATACCATTAAATAACCATTAAGCAATCATATTTAATTAATCCGAAACCTTTCTAAATATAATGTTTTTTTTTAATCTCAAAATAAAGAAAACATAATGTTACCTCACTATAAGATTTAATAGTTTTACCTGCATTAAAAATATTCAAATTAGTTTTGTTGGCATTTAACCTCACCAAACAATTTGCGTGGACCGTATGGACTGGGAGTCAATTATTGTCGTAATTGATGAGAAAGTGGATACACCACGCACTCTCTTCTTTATAGCATTGCTGTGCGCCATTATGATTTTTAAACACAACCATTAAGTATTTTCCTGGTGATTTCCTTATGCATACTGCTTATGCATACTGGTGATTTTCTAGAATCTTTTTTCAAACAACCCTCATTAGACCCAGCTCGGGGTTAACCTCGGTAAGGTTTGTGTCATGGTTTTTTTTATCATGTTATCAGATCAACTTGAATCAAACTTAATTTTATGTGTGCGTGTCAAAACAACATGATTTTTTATACATAACCATAAATATAAATCCCGAGCTCTTTTATAATCTTAAAAGATAGTATATTAATAGTTGAACCATCATCCATCAAGATATAATTAATTATCTTTTTATCTATATATCTTTTAATAAAAAAAAACTGTTTATGGAGTTTTGATCTAAATAATATATAGGTATTCATCATTAAAAGATATCTCTACTATGCATACCCCTAAGACAAGTTGAAAGAATTAGCCATGACAGGTTTAGTACGAGTTTTCTTTATAGTTTTCTCATTTTTTATGTTAAATTAGGAAGAGATCAATGAGAAACTGAACTTGAAGATGGACTCTATCATTGTTAACTTCCTTGAAGATGGACCATCATGCATTTTTTCCACGAGATGGGTTCGTGGAAATACTTTGGTTTAATTGGGAATGCTTTACTGTATTTGTTTTCTGGTTATATTTAATTTTTCATTAATATTCCTAAACACGTATTTTGAATTTGAAAGATGGAAAACAGAAAATATTAAAGTGAAATGTTTTAGTATAAAGTAGATGTTAATGATGAAAGAAAAGCACGTGGAAAAGAGAGGGATGGTGAAAATGACATGTAAAGGGACTGTTTGGCAGTGCGCATAGAAAAGGGACAATGTAATTTTTCCCACGAGATGGGGCCGTACGCTTGGAGCTCTAAAAGCTATGGTTTTTAATTTTATTATATCACATCTACTAGAATGGCAAGTATATTTTATTTCAATTTAAACAATGGAATAAATTAGAAGATATTTCATCTTATTTGGCCGGAATATTTTGGTTCTATTCCAGCTATTTTATTATGATCAAATAATATTTTGTTTTAGTAATGATGGTTTCTTGCAAGGATCAGCATTTATAAGATGGGGCTGTTCCTTCTGATGTTGATGGTTTTAGTAATGATGGTTTCTTGCAAGGATGGCTGCCTCTTGGAGTATATTTACTTCAGAATTAATTGTTTTGATAACAGTATTTTATTATCAATGGAGTGATTTTTATTTTTTAAATCATTATATTTAGATTATAATAGACTGAAAGAGTTAATAGGTTTAAAAGATTAAGAAAAAGCTAATATTAATTACAACTAGGGATCAAACTGGAATTTTTTGTATATTTTTAAGGGTCAAATTGATGAAAGACCAAAATGAAAATGTCATATTCATAACTATACTGAAATTTTGCCCATAATTCTTTTTTAATTCTGTTTAGAATCTTGGATTATGCTCTAGGGACCAATCTGGAATTTTAGCAGATTTTTAAGGGTCAAATTGTAATTTTATCAAATTGAAGGACTAAAATGAAAATGTCATAAATTCATAACTATACTGGAATTTTTCTCATAATTCATCTTTAGTTCTGTCCAGAATCTAGGATTAAGGTCCAGGGACCAATCTACATTTTTTCCAAAGTTTAGGGATTAAATTGATTTTTTCACAAATTGAGGGACCAAACTGAAATTTTATCATCTTCAACCTCAAACCCAGATTTTTCACAGATCACCTACTGATATATCAATATTTCTAACTCAAATTCATAATTTAAACAAACCATAACTCAAAACTATCATCTTTATCTAAAATCTTCAAAAATCAACTAAATAACTCATTACCTCTAACAATCAACCTGTTTAGTTATTTCTTCTGCTCTTTTTTTTTAAATAATAGTCAAGTATTATTATAGAAAGGTGCCGGAGCCAAAATTAGAGGCTATCTAGTATTAAAAAATGAAATTAAAGAAAAAAACTATAAAGCTGAAAGTGGCAAGATTTCTGACTCAGAACAAAAAAGGCTATATGAGCTAAAGGGAATGCAATGGAAACTCTGTAGATATGTTGAATCCATATGGCAACAAAAGGCAAGACAGTCTTGGCTCAAGCTGGGGGACAGAAACACTCGGTTCTTTCACATTTCAGCAAAAGTTAGGGGATGCAAAAACTATATTCGTCAGCTCACATACAACGGGAAGATTCTCTCCAGTCCAAATGAAATCAAAGAAGGAGCCAAAGCATATTTCTCAAACATCTACTCTGAATCTTTGACTACAAGACCCACGATGGGCAGTGCAGACTTTATGAAGCTCAGTGAAAACCAAGCAGCCTGGCTTGAAAGAGAGGTTACTATAGAAGAGGTTCATCTGGCCATA
>Ga0307517_10014493_pt1 | contig 10585 bp, 3 predicted proteins | sample 23_EM_MG_FD_194515 | JGI IMG/M metagenome (GOLD analysis project Ga0307517, IMG submission 194515) | Populus trichocarpa ectomycorrhiza microbial communities from riparian zone in the Pacific Northwest, United States - 23_EM | ecosystem: Host-associated > Plants > Roots > Unclassified | place...
AACAAACGTAGGAAAACATATTAATAGACTTCATTCAAAATTCATACCTCAGTATGGATTGGGTATACCCAATGACTTGGAGATTGAAGGAGAAATGATAGATAATTGATCACCATAGTGTCAGCGGCTAATGATACATTACAATTATACTTAACACCATGATGAGGGTGACTAAGGGCATAAATTGATACTTTGTACTGTGATGAGGATGACCAAGGTTATATGAATGATGTTTAGTGACTATAGTGTCGATAACTAAGAATGTGTGTGAATGATACTTGACAACTGTGGTTACAATGCATATGATGTTAATAAAAAAAAATGAAAGGGGATCGGTACGAATGGAAGATTCAAATGACATTGATTAGCTATCCGGTTTTGGATAGCTAATGGTATCAATAGGGTTCCATTGGTACCGACATTTCGGATGACATTGATTAACTATCCGGGTTTGGATAGCTAATGGTATCAATGGAGTTCCATTGCTACCGGCATTTTAGATGACATTGATTAGTTATCCGAGTTTTGATAGCTAATGATATCGATGGGGTTTCGTCGGTATTGACATTTCTTAAATTGATTAGTCGATCCCGAGCAATTGGGTGACTAATGATGTTAGTAAAGATTACTAATATCGGTATGGTTACTCCTGGTTCAGTGAGAAAGATAAGTTGATTAACTATTCTGGGTCGAGAATAGTTAATGATATCAATGGGTCACATTGGTATCGACAACCATTTCTGATGTGATTAGCTACTCCAGGTAAGGAGGCTAATGATGTTAAGGGTTCTTGACATCGGTAACTTTGATGGTAAACCAGATATGAATAAGATTTGATTAACTATTATGAGGAAGAAATAGTTAATGATACCAATCAATTGTATTGATATCGGCATGTAAATGTAATTGATTAGTCTAACCCAATATTAGGAGACTAATGAGATTTATTAGTGTCGGTAATAACCTTCCATAAAATGGGAGGGAAAATATTGATTGGTTTTCCAAAAGAATAAGATAAGCTAATGATACCAAGAGAGAAATATCTTGGTATCAAGTGAAAATTGATTTATAAGAAGATGGTGTTCGAAAACCATTGAGTTTTGTTGAGATTTCAAGATGAAATTATTCTTGGCAAATAAGATATGATATTAGATAGATATTGGTAATAGATGGAAAAAATATGTTGTAAAAAAGGTTTATGCCTAATTTTATGTGTCAAAAGAGATTCTATGGAGATTATTACCTGTCATTGTTATTATTTGTTATTATCTTTTTATATTTATGTGTACACATTAATTTCTATTTTCAAGTCCATCAGGGTCGCATCAAGAATGATATTGGTTTAGTTACCTTTTGCTTTTGACCATGTAATTATTTATAAATTAAGAGTCTTATCTTCTAAAATTTAAAATGTAATATTAATCCGTAAATTTGAATGTATGACTTTAATCTAATGTTTGTAACTCTAAGTACCTATTTAACCATACATGTTTATAGTTGAAATCGAATTTTTCACTTGAATTACATTATATAATGTTATTGAATAAGATGTGTTATGTTGATGATGATGAGTTGGGTTGAGATCCAGGATGATTGGATTGAGATGTGAAATAAAATTAGAAGTATAATATGATTTTGTCAATAACTTGGGACCTCCCAGTATAGAAGAGACTCTGCTGAAATTTTGGTGGAACCTGTTTCTTTTTAAAAAAATTACCTGAAAATTTCCAATGTATCATGGAAAAAAGATGTAGAAATTTAGGGTTGTTACAATTTTTTTAAATATCTTTGGGTTTTTCCTTTGCACAATTAATCCAAGACTTATGATATTTTTATTCAATTCTAATAGTTAGTTAAAAATCAATTTAGAACTCATATAAATAATTTCAATGGACTAGAGATGCGAGTTTTGAAAACTAAATTTATATTTTAAAATTATAGACATTGTTTATCATATTATTTGTCCCCATATAGACAATCAAAATAGGGCCAGGGAACACCATCACCAATATATTGTTGAAATCAACCTCACCATACTTAGACATGCTTCTCTCCTACAAACTTTATAGCCTTACGATTTTAAAACTGTTATTTTTCTCATCAACTAAATGCCTACACTAATTCTTTAACATCAATCTTGTTTTTTCAAAACTTTAAATCAACAATATGACTATGTTTTTTCTAAAGGTTTTTGGTTGCTTATGCTTCATTTTCTGTGTCTATACAATAACATAAACTTGATTTTGTCTTTGCCTTGTTTGTCTTCCTTTTATGGATATCTCTACTTGTCATATCTTCGTCGTTCATCATTATATGTCTATAAGTCTTCTTCATTATACCAAGTCTACTTTACTAGTTTCCTCTTTGTTACCACAATCATTTCCTTCATGTCTTTCTATTATCGATTCTTTATAGATTAGCGTTCTTGTGTCTATCTTATTACCTCATGTTTTTATATTGTCCTTTATCTTACTTAGTTTCACTTTGTCTCTTAGTTACAGGACTCCTCGTGATGCTCCATCTTTGGTTTTTTTTTTTTTATGTCTCTTTATATGGTTCTCATTTTTTAACTTCAACTCAATCTTGTATTGTCTCTTATCATCCCTCTACATTCTAAACTTTACTCATTATTCCTGGTCTTAATATTGTCATGGATAATAGCTCACCTAGTTCATTTTCTCCATTGAATCTCCCACTACATACTCATATCCGTACACACCTCTTGACCTTTCATCCATGTCAGGCCAAACACTATCTTGTCTCATATATTTCTTTAGCTAAGGTTGTTTTACCCTCTTTATTAGAATTTATTTGTTATATTAAGGCCAAATGACATTCTGAATGGAATTTAGCATTGGTCTACAATCACATTTGGTCTTAGCTTTTTTTTTAATTCCTATATGAATATTGCTAATTACAGGTGGGTATATAAGATTAAACAAAAAAAAAAACAATGAAACCATTAAATGATATAAAGCTTGATTTATAGCCAAAAGTTATCATCAATATGAGGGTATTGATGTAGAGGAGACCTTCAATCTAGTTGTCAAACTAGCTATACAGTTTTGACTATTACTATTTTCTAGGGATGATCTATTCATTGATTGGATGTTCATTGTTGTATCGTGCATGTCATCGGATGATGGGTATAGCTCCTGGATCAAGGGGGTTTTGGAAGTGTTGGGAATTAATCATAAAAAAATATGATTAATAGTGTGTAAGAGTCATCACCTAGTATTATGATCACTAAGAAACCTAATAGTCTGTGAGAGTTTGGGTAAGTGGACTAGTTGTGTATGAAAAAAATACATCAGTCTAAGTGCATCCTACCTATGGTCAGCTGCTTTGTTGATTGATTGTTTTTTTTTTTTTTATGTTCATGTTTCTATTTATTGGTTTGTCTAAGATTCAAGAAAAGTCTTCATTGGTAAGAAAATTCTTATCTTATCAGGCTAAAATCTAACCATTCTAAAGCAAAACATTATGTAAAATACATATCTCAATTTTTTTTTAAATGATTTTTATGGTGTTTTTTAAATTTTGGTCAAATTTTAATGGATAATCACAAACTTGTTATGATTCCTATTAATTGATTTTTTTTCCAAGTATGATAAAAATGCAATTTGTTTATGAAATATGTATGACAATTTTAGAATTTAGCTATATGCACATGAATAAAACTTATTTTTGTATTATTTTCCAATAAGGAATTTTTTATTTTTGTATTTTTCTGAAATTTTGGATAAAAAACATGTATATTTAATATCAGGCAGTATCTTACAGTATAAGTTTATAGCCCAAATATTAAATAAAATGGTTGGAAAATACACAAGGGACCTATAAATAAATTTAAAATGGTCTCCGAATTCTTTGGAAATTATTTGAGGTATGTTTGGCGAAAGCATAAATTATTGAATATTATGAGGCTCGATTTGTAGCTAAGAAGTATCATCAACATGAGAATATTGACTTAGAAGTGACCTTTAGTCTAGTTGTCAAGCTAGTAACTTGAATATATTTTTTATTGTTATTTCACAGAGCTGGTTTATTCATCGATTAGATGTTCATAATACCTTTTTAATGGTTTTCTTGACACTTATGTTAACATGTAGCAACTTTTAGGTTTTGTTGATCCTTACCTTCCTTTTTATGTATGCATACTGCATAGGTCTCTTTGTGGTCTTAAACATGCACTAAGTGCATAGTTCGACCAACTTTGCTAATTTTTATTGGGTTTCATCTTTTGTAGATGTCAAACTAACACTTTACTTCTTATATATAGATCTTTGACTATTTATATTTATATTCTAGTTTATGTTAATGATATTTATGTTATAAGTAATGATATTTCTTCGATGACTCAGTTGATTGCTTATCTTAGTGAAGAACTCTTTATTCGAGACTTGGATTGTCTGAGTTACTTTTCTTATATTAAGGTATAATATATTTCTCATGGGCTATTATTATCCCAATCTCGCTATTCCTCTAGCACTATGCATAAGCCTGACATGTCCAATACTAACCAATTTTCATATTGATGATTGTTGGTTTTTATCTTTCCACCACTTTTAACAATAATTCTACTTATTCTAACCCTATTGTATATCATCAGGTGGTGGTTGGATCTCTTCAATATCGTACTTTTACAAAGCTATATATTTCTTTTTTTATTAATAAGGTTTGACATTTCAGGACCATTAGATTACAATTAAACAAGTGTTCCTTTTATGCTCGTGGTACATCTTATTTTGGTTAATGTTTTACTACCTCTTTTAATATCTTACAAAATGGCTTTAATGACTCTTATTAGGCTAGTAATATCTATGATTGAAAATCTATGGGTTTTTATATTATATATCTTGGCTGTAACCATTCTCTTGGAAGTTTAGTGAGCAGAAAATGGTTACTCGATCATCTACAGAGGTTGAATAAAAGGATATTGTTAATGTTGTTGTTAAGTTATGATGACTATATTCCTTATTGTCTAAACATAGTTATCTATTCTTTTCTCCTTCTATTTTATGGTGTGACAATTTTAAAGCTACTTATCTAACGACCAATCTTGTTTTTCAATTACATATCAAACATATTGAAATAGATTTTCATTTTGTTAGTGATATATTTGTGAAGAAATGAGCTATAAGTTTAGTTTATTGCCACTGATATTCAAATAGCGAATGATATTACCAAACCATTGAGATCTTCTCGTTGTTTTTTCTTGATCCAAGTTGGTTGAGAGCTCCCATGTTTTTTAGTAATTTCTAGCTTGCAAGTTATAGCATTACAGGCCATCAATAAAGCTTATATAACGGTTCTCAATAATTAAGTTCAAGAGCATTTGGTTACTCTTCAAAGCTTGCTTTGATTTTTCCTTTACTTACTTAAGTGCATGCCTAGTATATATTGAAGTTTTTGTTCTTGAAAATAATGATGATTCACATGTATTTGTTGAAAAATTAAGTCTCAATTACAAAATATAAAGTTTTTCTTATCATAAATAATTTTCATAAGATTATTTATTTGAAACAAATAAATAAACTTTTGGTTTTGTTTATTTTTTAAAAAATAGAAAGAACTTATTATTTTTTTAAATAAATAAATAAAATATTTGAGCATGTCAAGCTTCTATGTGGTTGGTTATAAGGAGCCAAGCCTACCCATGCATGGACCAAACACTCTAGGCCCATATAACGGTGTAAAAACAAATCTATTAGATTATGTGTTTCCTTTCTCCAGTGATGCATTAATCAATTTTGTCTTATCTAGTGTTTGACTTGTCATCATAAAATTAAAGAGGCACATCAAACCTTTTTTTATTATTTTGATTTAGACTAGACAACTTAAAATTAGCCACCTGGGCAAACCTTTGAAAACCTATTTTAAATTTAAAACCTATTTTAATACATTTTAGAACCTTAATAAATACAATCAAGTTCTAAAGTTATTTTTCGATTTAGGCTTGATCAACCTTCTTGGGCCATATAAATGTTTTTCATAGACTCCAATCTATGTGACTAATTAGGATTAAGTTTTTAACCATAATAGCTATCAAAAATAGAATTTTGGAAATTAACAAAAAAGTTAATAGACATGGAAAGATCATCATGGACTCCCTCACCAGATATTGTTTGATGTCTTTTCTTTTTTTAAAAAAAAATTGTTTTGGGAGTTTTCTCTTTCATTCACTATACTTTTCAATTTTATCATTTCATGCTATGTTATTTTGAATTTGGATATTTGTAATAGTTTGTATTAACTTGCTATGGGGTTTTTAAGGTATTGATAAGATGTTTTGATTTTTTTTTTATTTTCAATTTGGCAAAATAAATTTTGATTTTATTGCTTGAAAAATATTATAAATGAAGAGATCGAATTTGACATCATGTCTAAAATAGAGAGATTCTTTTTAATGTTTGAATCATGTTTTTTATATTTTTTTTTCCTTTAGGATTGTGTTTTTTTTATACCTCTAGTTTTTTTAAATTTTGTTGTGGTCTAAAATTTTATTTTTCTTATTTTTCAGTTCCTAGGTTTGAGAGATGAGAGACAAAATCACTAAAAAATAATGAAGGAGAGAGAAAGTTAATGGTTGGCCAAATTGCAGTGATAAAACTATCTATTATTGGTATCTACATGTTTCATTTGATGATGAAGAGTTTTATTTAAGTGTTTTTTTCCCTTTATCTTGTCAAGAAAATGTTTGTTAGGTTTAAAAAAAGAATTAGCCCTACAAAGAGTGTTTATTAGGTGTATTCAGGAGAAAATAGGTTGAAAAAAATATTTGTTAGGTCTAAAAAGAATTAGCCCTAATTTGTTTTACCACCTATCTTGTGGTAGAATACAAGGCTTCAAGATGATTTGTTTTATTTATAGTTAGCCTTGAAACCCCGCGTGCTTGACCTTTTCATTTTAAGAGCCATACGCAATAGCCCACCAAGGCCCAATCGCCTAACCTTTTTTCTGCCTTTAAAATTTTAGATTTATATTTGAGACAACTTATTAGAAAACCTAATGGGTCATGCACATAAAAATCATTGGTCAGAAATTAAAATAGGATAATTACTCAAATGTGACTTGATTGTGAATAAGTTTTAGAAATTATGGAATAAAATGTAATTAATATAAGGAATTACGATTATAGACTTTGAAAAATCGAGCAAAGACTTGATTGAGTAAACTTCTAAAATTATCCTGAAATAATACATGTGATATTATTCAGGAGGAGAATTGATATCTTGTCATTTATAGGGTTTTTAGGTTTTCCTATAAATAGAATTATACGCTTCTTATTTTCTAGATTGTACGCAGTGAAATACAAAACACTTGAAAAGCACATACAAAAAAAAGATAACACTCAAAGGCATATAAATCTCTTTATTCTAAAATTATTTAGGAGATTTCTCACCTGTGATTCGTGTAAATTACCATAAGAGGTTAGACACTTGAACGACTTATAATTTGCAACAACCCAATCTTTAAGCAACTATTTAAAGCTAAAAAGAACATTTGATCTTTAGGTAATCTTCGTATAAACCCTAAACAACTCTAGATCTATCTAATAAGATCTTGAGACTCATGAAGATTTTTAAATTAATTGTTTTTGCTGCATATATGTGTTTCAGAAAACCCAACAATTGTATTGAAGCTATCATTAGACAATTACAGTTGTTAATTGTATGTTTGAATTGTTATTGGCATTAATTTTAAATTAATTTTATGTGCAAAATTAAGTTTTCCTAAATTTTATTTTTCTCTTATGATTTTTCAAAAAAACAAAAGGTGATTGGCTACAATTCCCGCTAGATTTGGCAAAATTATTTGAATGTAGCTGGAATATGTTATTTTTGGCTGGAATTACCAAGAAATAAAAAAAAAGGTGGCAACATCATTGCCTCACCAGGTGTAGCACCTAGGGCGCTATTGCGTCAAATCTGTTGGTTGTTGCCTTGTGTTGGTGGTAAATGTAGCGTGAAGCTATTACCTCGTGCTGCAAGTGACGCAATGGCAGCCTTTATGCCACTGTCGATGGTGTAGCCAATAGTGGGCAATGAGAGCCCACTTCTAAGTACAGTAAAAGGAAAGAGACGTGGAGTAGAATTACAATTTTGCCCTTGTAGCTATATTTTTTTTATGGTTTTTGGGGGAGAATTACAATTCTTCCCTTATGTCTTATACCTTATTACAATTTTAGTTTTACGGTAAAATTACAATTCTGACCCTCTCACTTATATTTTATTACAATAGGTATTTTAGGATATAATTATAATTATGCCTCTCCTTATATAAAAAAATGATTTTATATTTTAAAATTGAAACATAAATTAAAGTAATTATGAAATAAATTTACATAATAGGATTAGGATTGAATTAAAATTTTTAATTCATTTTTTTTTATTTTTGTAATATCTAAATAGGATTAGAATTTAATTAAAATGTTTAGAAAAATGATTTGTTTTTTAAATAAAGAGAGTTTTTAAGTTTGAAACTTTTATTTAATTAATCCTAAAATAGTTTAGTATCATAATAAGAATTTTAATATGATTAATTTTCTTATTAAATTTTGAAAGTTATTTTTCAAAGAAAGTTTGTATTAAATAAATTTATTATGTTCGAAAAATTACCAAATTGGATTTGATTAAATATTTTTAATTGTTAAAAATATATTTTAAAATTGCACATGAAGCCAATTAGAATGACATGCTAAGGGTGTATGTTTATATATATTTGTTATGTATGATATATCACTAATGCCATGCAATGAAATTTAATTAAAATAATAAATCACTCGTTTATATATTAAGTACATGTTGAAAACATGATTTGCTGCCTTCAAATTTTATATGCATAAAACTAGAATTTTATTCATGAATAACTTGTTGAGCTACTAAGGTTATCAATCAAATATGTTTAATGCTATAAAATCAAGTCCTACTTAACGAACTTATATGATTTAGATGAGTTACTTATGATCATATAAGATTATATGCAATAGTTAAGTGAAATATATATGATATATTTAGACAAAGAGTTGTCATTTAACTAACTTAATTTAATTTATTTTGATTTGTTGACTTCTTAAGGTCATATAAATTAAATAGGATTTTAGCCCATTAGAAGATCTAAGTGAGATTTCTTGAATTAATATTTAGGGATATTAATTTGCAGAAAAAATAATAGGAGACTGAATTATGATTAAAGATCTTATCTAAATTTAGTTTTAAGTATTTATGCATGAAACTAATACTCATTATCTTTACATGAATAGGTTGATATATTATCATGAGTAAAAATAAATATACCCCTACATAACATATTTGATGTTAATAAAGTAACTGAACCAAATTTCTTGGACTGGTACCAAAATGTAAAAATTGTTCTCAAATAAGAAAGAAGGTTATATGTTCTTGAAAACTCGATTCCTCTTGTTCTTGATGAGAACACTAATAACAAAGTTATGATTGATTATCAACTTCATATTGATGACAATGAGAAGGCTACATGTGTGATGTTAGCCACCATGTCACTGGAATTTCAAACATAACATGGAAATATGGATGCTCATATAATAATTATGCATCTCAAAGAGTTGTTTGATGCAGCTAGTAGAACTATGAGGTATAAAACCTCTAAAGAATTGTTCCATTGTAAGATGACATAGGGCTCCTTATTGAACACCCATGTGTTGAGGATGATTGGTTATTTTAGAAATCAGATCAATTAGGCTTTGTCATGGACCATAAGTTAAGCATTGATTTGGTCTTACAGTCTAAACATAAAAGCCTACTTGGAGCATCTAGAATGACAAGGGAACTTGTCATTATTATGGCAAAGAAAACCAATATTCTTGCAATCGTGAATGATAAAAGGCTTATTGAAGCTTCTACTTCATATGAGTTTATGATTAAATAAAGGTAAAGTGAACATACAAGTTGGTAATGAAGAAAATGTTGTATTAATTTTGTCAAGTGGGCTGATACTAGAACTTGATAAATGTTATTTTGTTCTAGCACTTTCTAGAAACATCATATCCATTTATGAATGGATTTAAATTTATTGTTAAGAGCAAATGTTGCTCCTTCTATAATAATGATGTTTATTATGGATCTGGTAGATATACAAATGGTTTGCATATACCTAATCTTAAAATGTCTATGTTTAATATAAGTAGCAAGTATGAACAAATTAGATAATAAATATCCATACTATTTATGGCATTGCAGACTACATCATATCAACGAAACAAGAATCACTATGTTATATAAAAAATGATATTTAATCCTTTTGATTATGGATCATATGAAACTTGTAAAGCTTGGTTATTGAGTAAGATGACAAAAACACCCTTTATTGAAATAGTAAAACATCTAATGAATTTTTGGGTCTAATATATACAGATATATGTGAATCAATAATGATTCATGTCATAGATGGATATAAATGTTTCATAATTGATGACCTTATTGGATATAGTTATATGTATTTAATGAAAGTCTGAATCATTTGAAATATTGAAAGAATTCATAAATGAAATTGAAATACAAATTAAAAAGGGTATTAAGATACTTTGAATGGATCGAAGTGATGA
>Ga0307517_10014494_pt1 | contig 10584 bp, 7 predicted proteins | sample 23_EM_MG_FD_194515 | JGI IMG/M metagenome (GOLD analysis project Ga0307517, IMG submission 194515) | Populus trichocarpa ectomycorrhiza microbial communities from riparian zone in the Pacific Northwest, United States - 23_EM | ecosystem: Host-associated > Plants > Roots > Unclassified | place...
GAATAGGAGAGGAAAAGTGGGAGGGGGTTTTGATCCGGACGCAAAGCGGGGTAGAGTTGAGATTGTATGTGAAATGTAGGGGGGGGGAAGAAGTTTGCGAGAAGCGTGGCCTATCTCTTGGTCGGAAACAAGCGCCTTATATAGGCATCTTCCCACAACCCTAACCCGGGTGACTCATCACCTCGCGCTACGTAAACCTCTATGACTCATAGTGAGACATAGCGCGAAATCCATCGATGACTCATGTGAGTCATCGCCCAACATTCCGTTAACCAAACAAAACTCATAAACCAAATCATGTGCTCAAACGACTCACGTGCGTGAAACCCATGACTCATAGTATGAGTCATGTGCGAAAATCATTACATCATATGACGTCACAATCGTGAGTCATGAAACAATCAACCAATCATAACATAACAATGACTCGCAAGTGCATTGTCATGTGAGAACTATGAGTCAGTAACGTTATAGTGTACAATCCAACATACATTATGACTCATAAATATGAGTCATGTGAAATCTGCCTTGCTTAGCCACGATTTGTGACACCTGTCACATCGAGTGTCAGCCCCGCTTCCGGCCCCCCTGGGGCCTGCCTCCCCCCCACAAAAAAACAACCCAACCCCATCCAACTGCCGGCCCCCCCGCGTCAAGGAAGGGTAAAGCAAGGCTCCGTGCAGCACCCACACCTCCCTCAGCCCCGGCTAACAACCCTAAATACATCAGAAAATTATATGACACAAGACTTGGCAAGGCGTTCTCTTGACCCCGAGAAGTCTGCCAAGCTCTATCACAACTCATACGACGCTGGGGAATTCCGCAAGGGAAGATACGACCTTGGCTCCTTCACCCCGGGCCACCTCCACCCTGACGTCCACCCCTCGCCCTCTTACGCACAAGCTGCCTCCGGCTCAGGCTCGGGCGGCAAGGGCAACAGAAAAGCTGGGAAACCTCCTTCCCCCCAACTTGTTGCGAGTGCGGCGACCCCTCCCGTCAAAAAGGGGCCTCCCTCCCTCCCAGGTGCCCAACTACGGTTCTTTGCTCCTGGCCAGTCCCCTTCACCTCACCCTGACGCTCTCCCCATTGCCGCTACTTTTCCTGACATCGCTGCTGGCGTCCTCCGCGAATCAAACTGCCTCCTCCCTTTGGGTTTCTCTGCCACTGGCAACCGGCGTGGCTCTGTCTCCCTAACCGTCACTGACAAAGCCACCCCCGCCACCTTGTACGCCCCCTACTTTGCCTCCCTCACCAAGGCGCTAAACCAGTCGTTCCCGGTAGGAAACAAACCCTGGTGTACCCTCGTCCTAGCCCCCACAGCCGTGCAGTTGGCTATCCACCGTCTCCCGCTTGGTTTCCTCCCTCAAGATGAAGAGGAACTCGTCCCATATATCGGGTAAGCAATCCTGAACGACAAAGCGACCCAGGTTCTCTTAGCCAGGTACCTTAACCCGAGCAGAGATTCTCGGGCAAGTAAGCAGGCCACATTGGTGGTTATCACCGTCGACCCCCAGAACGTTTCGGCCCTCCCATCAGTGGTCGTCATCCTCTCACAGAAACGCAAGGTCGAACTTGCCTTCTCCTCCTCCAGAACCTCCCAGTGTAAGAACTGCTGGAGATACGGCCATGCCCATCAACGATGCCCCGCCACCCACCCCACGTGCCCCATTTCTGCCCTTCACCATACTCGCCCGGCTCATAGATGTCAGAATCCAAGCTGCCCCAGGAGAGGGAACAATAAGCCAGTCCCATCCTGTTGTGCGACCTCGCCCCCCGCTTGCTGCAACTGCGGTGATGACCACACGGCCACATTCAGGGAATGTCCGGCTCGACCACCCCCACCTGTCCCCTCCCAAACCGGATCACCGGCCCCAGCCCCGACATGTCAAGACCCCATGGATTTGGCGGTCGATGGCAGCACAGCACCCACTACTCCTCCGACCGGGAAGGGTCCCCTTGAGGTGGACCTCGTGACCCCCAGGCAACCTCCCCCAGCTGGACCCTCCACGCGTCCTGGCACTACTCACGCTTTCGCTTGTCCTCTCCCCCTGGAGGAGCCAAGCCCTTGCCCCTCCCCTTTTACACGGCGGGTTTGTCCCCGTAATGAATAATCAGCCCATGCCTTCTCCCCTCAGTCAAGAGCCGGCCCCTGCCCCTGCGTTTCTTTCCATCATTCAACATAACTGCCTTGGGAGCTGGAATGTTTTTCTTTCTTTGTTTGAGTCGTTCAGAGAAGCGACCACCGATCCTTCGATAGTCCTTTTGCAGGATCCACCTGTCAACAAGGCTCACCTGCCTTCCTTTAGTGGCTTCAAGTCCTTTTTTCCCCTGGTTAGTAAGCCACGCATGGCTGCCTACATTCATGCGTCTTTTCTTTCCAACTACACGGTGCTCCCCAGGTTTGCGGGGGTGGATGACGTTCTCACCGTCGACCGCTTCTCCAGTGAGCCTCTTTTCGGCACTGCCTTCCACTCCTTTAGGGTTATTAATGCCTACTCCACCAATACTGTTGACCACAGGATTCACTCCGTCCCACCAGAAGTTCTTTTCCCCGATGTTGGGTTCCCCCTCCTAGTTGTGCGGGACTTCAACATCCACAACCCTCTCTCGGACCCGCTACGGCATTTCTCACCACGGGAGATCTCGTCCTCGACTTCCTATTTTGAAAAAGCGGCAGAATCTGGTTTCGCCCTCCTTAATCCCCCATGCGAGTACACAAGGTTCCCCCTAGTGGGCAAAGCTCGCCCCTCGGTTTTAGATCTCGCCTTCGCAAACCCCCCCCTCCTCCCCCTGGTCAAAAGCTGGGATGCCTCCCTCCCCTCAACCGCTTCCGACCACATACCTATAACACTCACTCTAGCCACACCCTCACTGAACCTGAAACCCCCTCGCCTGCGATGGGCAGACACGGACTGGGAAACCGTGGACCCGATCATTAAGGGTTTTAAGGTCCCGACCGTACCTTGTTGCCCCACCCCCCTGAAGCTGGACGAATGGATGTCAGAATCGCTGAACAGTCTTGTAGCTCTCCTCAAGGAACACACCCCCGTGTCTAGATAGTCCCACCACTCCAAACCTTGGTGGACCCCCCACCTCACTGTCCTCTGTCGTGAGTATCACAAGGCCGCCAAATCAGCCGGAAAGCGCGACAGCCCTTACATGCGGGAAATTGCCGGCACCTCCACGGCGGGGTATTTCAAGGCAATCAAGGCCGCCAAGAACAAAAATCTGGTCCTCGTTTGTGCTGGCCGCTACCCCCCAGAGCCTTTGGACGGCTAAGAGGTTCGCCGACGGACATGCCCAGCCGCGATTCCACTCCCTCCCAGGGGCCGAGACCCCACTACAAATGAAGAGTGTCCTTCTGAACCACTTCTTCCCCCCTAAGGAACCCTTCTCCCCGCCGCCTAGGCTTAGGCCACACAAGTCAGTGCCCCCCCTAAAGACAGACGAGATAGCAGCGGCTCGCTCCAAGTGCTCCCCACCTCAGCCCCGGGCCCGGACGTGATACCCTACTCTGCCTGGAAACAGGTCAACAAAATCAACCCTTCAATCCTCCTCCAAATACTTGCCCCGCTGGTCCTCCAGGGGTACCCCCCCGCGTCGCTGAAAGGCTCGAAAGGCGTGGTACTTGATAAGCCAGGGAAGCCCTCCTACGAATCACCCTCGTCCTTCAGGATAATCGTCCTGATCCGAACGATCTCAAAGATCCTCGAGAGGATTATAGCAGCCTGCCTACTCGCGGCAGCCCGGCTCAGAGGGCTGTTGCACCCCAACCAATGCGGTTCGCTCCCTGGGCTCCGTACCTACGATGCGTGCCTCACCCTTACCAATGACGTCAAAACCCTGGAGAGGGCTTGTCTCAAGGTCTCCTCCCTGTTTCTGGATATAAAGGCAGGGTTCGACAACGTCGACAACAACACTCTGGCCCGCATCCTTAGGGAAGGCGGGATACCCTCCTACCTGCTTTCCTGGGTTTCCTCTATCCGAGGGGAACGAAGCTGCACCCGAATCTTCCAAGAGGCCCCAGGGACCCCAGCCACCGTCAACGTTGGCGCCCCCCAGGGCTCACCGATCTCACCGCGCCTCTTTCTCCTCTACGTGGCCCCACTACATTTCAGGGTCCCTCGGGGTCTAATGATCTCGTATGTGGACGATTTCGCCCTCACAGTAGACTCCCTCTCCTACAGTGGCAACATCCGCCGGCTCCAGGAGCTCTTCGATAAGCTGGAAAGAAAAGCGTCCCGCCTGGGCGTCTCCTTTTCGGTCGCAAAGACAGAGCTAATACACGGGAAGACCACCAGCCAGAGGCACTCGCCAAAGTGTGTCTCACCTATTCAGATTAAAGGGGAAGTGTTTCACACGAGCAACTCCGTTCGGTGGCTCGGGTACTGGCTGACTCTGGCCCTTGAACCCGCTGCAAATTTCGCCCGTCGCTTGTCCCTTGCCCAGGGTACGTTCGCCCTCTTTCGTCACCTCAGTCCGCCCGGAGCAGGCCTGACCCCCTACCTATGCCATAGATTGGCGACATCATTGATTGCCCCCATCCTAGTTTACGGCGCAGATCTCTTCACACCTAGCGGGAACGACAACCCTCCTCGATACATTCTGGCGCAAGGTCCAGAGGTGGACCACAACCTTCTTCTCAGCGACGCCCACTGGGATACTCTCGGTGTAGTCATGCCTCCCGCCCGCCTCCTGATTACCCACCGGCAAAGGCTGGCGGCGCTCAGGGTGGTCTGCTCCCCTCCTAGTGTGAACCCGGCAACGGCCTGCCTTCACCCCTCCTTCCCTTCGCTCTCGGTGTTTCGGGCACCTGACCCCTCGCGGGCCATAACCAAACGTCTATCGTCAGTCTACCTCCCCCTACACTGGGGGACGCCCCACCCTGTCCCCCCAATAAGGAACCACCTGCCGGTGGAAGCGGTGGCTCACCGGACAATACCCTTCACCCTCGGGCTATCTAGGATGCCCATGATCAATTCCCACCTTGTCTGCCCGACCTCCACCCTCCCGCCCGGGTCTCTGATGGACAACACCTATTCCGCCCTGAAGAAAAGAGTAAGAGAGAAGCTCCTTGCAGAGTGGTCCTCCCTTTTCCCGACCCCAGGGTACTACCTGCACCCTCCCGCGCTATCTCCGAGGCCTTTTATGGGCTTGGGCATGTTCGTTGTGGGGAGAATCCACCAGATGAGAGCCGGAAAAGGTTATCTGGCCGCCCATCCCACCTGGAGGTCCCCCGACGCCGATACCTCCTGCCCCCGTTGCGACCTGGAGCCTGAAACCTTCAAGCACGCCATCCTATCCTACCCCTCGAGACAACACAGCAGATCGCGCCTCCTCCACGGCGTCACTGATGTCGGTCCCAAAGCCCCACTCTGGTCATCCCACCCGCTGCTAAAAAGACTCGCCACCTTGATAGGCGTCGCCTCCACGGGATTTCCCCCCACGAGATTCCCGCCCACCACCCCCCCCTCTTCCCCTCCGTTCTCCCTCTCCCCCCCCAGGGTGCCCCCCCCAGTCTTTCGTGTTTTCTTGTTAGCTGAGGTATAGGGACGTTGGGTTTTCTTTCCTTTGTCTTACGTAGGCTTTCCTTTGTAGACGACTAAGTTGTTAGTTTGTGCTTTCCTTGTTATATGTGGCCGAGGACCCAGCGGAGGAGAAACCTGTGCGTTACTGGATATTTACTGGTGCCGTGACTTTCCTTTGTTAGTTGTTTTTGATATATAGGTTTTGTTCTCTCCATAGAATGCGCTGCATGAGGCTTTTGTACCTAAAAACAATGAACGCATGATTACAAAAAAAAAAGAAGGAAAAAAAAACGACCAAGAGATAGGACACTAACCATCGCAACAACACCACCAGCGATTGAAATCTCAACACAACGAGAAATTATCGCGACTTTCCCCCACCCACCTCTCTTCTCCCACGATGGCTACTGCCTAGGAGTTGACGTTACGCCATCTCCCCTCCTCTCCTGTGGCCTCACGGCCTCGCCTGTTTGGGCTTCTCGTTCTGGTCCTTCGTTGACACCCACTCATGAAGTTCGGTTCCCCCCTTTACCCCGCACTTGCTTCGCATCTCGCTTAGCATTTTGCACGGTCGGAAAGCTTCTCGCTTCGTTCGCGGTCGGCGTCACCGTGCCGGACTCTCGGTTGAAGTAGGCCTCGACTTACTGGGCTTGTACCTCTGATGGGGAAAGCCTCGGTTAGTAACATCACGGTCTGGCTCGGTTTCGTCGTCGTCCCAAAAGCCCTTACTATGGCCCGTTTGTTGGCTGCGGCTAGCCTGTTCGCGATCCTTCCTCTCTCCTCCTCCCGGTTCTGTCCGCTTGCACCGTACTGCTACCATGCCATGATCCTCTCGCTGGCTGGCACCCTACTGCTCATCGCTGGCTGGCACCCTACTGCTCATCGCTGGCTGGCACCCTACTGCTCATCGCTGACTGGCACCCTACTGCTCATCCCTGGCTGACACCCTACTGCTAATCGTCGTTGGCTGGCATCACCTCTGCCCGGTGGCTCCGCTCGCCATCTACCCTTCCGATCGGGGGGCCCCTCCTCGGTTACGCCTAGTCGTGGTATCGCACTGCCACCATGGCTATTGTCCAACGCCTGGGATCGATGTAACGACCTGCCTGACCGTACATCATGGTTTCGGTGGGCCCTCTACTGGAGTTTTCCTATTTCGCCGATCAATATTCCTCTCCCCGAGGGCAGCGTTTCTGGCCGTTAGAGTTTCTTCTTTTGTTGTGGTGAGCCTGCTGAAGGGTTTGGGTCTCTCTACCTGTACGTTTCTATGTATTGTTTCCTTACGTGTCTGATGTTTCTATGTTAGGTGCTAGGCGGGGTGGACTTTTCCTATGGATTCGGGGTGCTTGATTTTTCCCCTGAAGAGGTGAAGCGGGTCGTGGCTATTGTTTATAGCTTTTTTTCTCTCCATAGCTAGCCCTGCATGAGGCTGATTGTACCTTAAAACAAATCACGCATGATTACAAAAAAAAGAAGAAAAAGAAAAACAAAACGACCAAGAGATAGGATCTTCATGCAACCATCTAAGTACTTTTCTATACTTAAGATATTGCAATACGATTGCACTCTACTCTGTTTACATACACTTCTTCTGTACGAGATCCTAGGCTCTAAGAACCCGGAGACTATTGTGATAGTCCCGACGGGCCGCTCGCACATAGGACTATTGAGATAGTACAATCAAACACAACAATCCACCCATCTTACTATCTGACGAGATAGTATCCCGCGCCGAATCACTCCTTACCAGCCACCCAGTTCCGTACTATCTGCAGAGATAGTATTTCCATACACCCTATCATTGGATAGCAATAATTGCTTACCTTAGGATACGACTATCGTTGCCCGTTGCATAACCACCTAACAATAGGATTGTTACATGGGGTTCCGGAACCAGGTGCAAAAAGCTTTATCTGCTTGTACGGACTAATCTAGTTTGAGTATGTCTGCCAAGTGGACGGAAACAAATCCAGGTAATGCTAGGGCTCGGGTGTTAGGCGCACGGACTCCCCGTAAGGATTTACCGCGCAAAGTTACCCTACCTTGACGCATACCAACTTCGAAGGACAAAAGATAACACCCTCCTCCAGCCCCAGCGTTGGGGCGGCGCGTCAGCACTGGCCGCCTGGGTAGTTGCGTGCCAACACCAAAGACCACTATCAACGGAACACATCTTATAACACCGTATACGTCGCGGCCGTCTGTCCGACCAGCTCCTGTTCGCAGGGTATATGAGGGGAGACCTCTGGACACCTTATGCACGTGGAGGCAGGTGAATCGGGCGACGGCGCATGGGGTTACAAACACTTGAAGACAGATGTTCGGAAGAGTGGGTTGAAGGTAACTGGACGATTTGCACGCAAGTTAGTCCCCTCGTAACCACAAAGTCGTGTGGTGTATGAAGGAGGTAACTATGCCCAGTAAGTGGATCAGGTGCATCCACAGAGAACAAGTTGGTAAAAGATGGAGTCCGAGGGAAAATGCCTATAGGTACGATCCCGAGAACAAGTCGTGTAATGCCGGAAGACAAGAATACGAGATGCAGTGGCATACCGAATTCTCGACGGAACCAACCACAGAAGAATGGCCATCTTCTGTCAAGCGAGTTAGACTACCCTCGAACAGCACGAGGGCAAGATAATTCGTAGTCATTGTTGTCAACGGATAAATGGATGGGCTGACACCTGACGTGGTCTCCACACCATCAGGAATAATGGAAGCGCAGACCGATAAGTTGACCATGGGAGCAAAAAGGTGTGATAGAGGATTTTCAGGGTCTACCAATGTTCGCACTCAGGTGAAGTTCGCAGGATTGCCGGCAAGGTACTGTGTTAGTATGGAGTTAGCATGTATACCGCGATTGCTCTGACGCAGAATATAAATATCGAAGCATCTTCGCTGCTATTAAACACAGGAGGCACTGAGAAGAGATCTTATCAATATAATAAGTTATCTACACTTTTATATCGTTACCAACACTTCAACTATCTACACCGAAGTGAATATTATATCTAGCTTACATTACTCGTGGCTTCTTAACGAGTTCTCCGATATAATTACGATCCAGGTCCTAGGTTTCTGTCGGAATACCTCACGCCGAAGCTACCACCTAACATAGTGGTCGCAAGCGTGGGCCAAGAATTCCAGGCCCAGACAGTACAACACCAACACCAGGTGCAGCTTAGCAGTCGGGTTCAAGCCCAGGATGAGATGATCCAGGATCGAATCCTTACACTAGAAAAACTTCTGAAGGAAGCAGATGAAAGATATCTCGAGCAACAACAAGCACATCGAAGTGGAATGGCAACACCACTTGACGCGATAAAAGAGGCAAGGGAAGAAACCCGAGAAGCGGCGCAAAAAGACAGTCAGCATCACCGACCGTCGTTGTTACCAAAGAGGGAGAAGGACCCTCCTAGAGGATGAGAGGAGCTCTTCAGCCTAGGGTGGAAGAGCAAGAAGATTTGGTTCAGAAGCGAGCAGACCCGATACCAACATGAGGGAACAGGGGAAGAATACCTCCACCACCGTGAGGAAACGGCGGAGCCCCTGATCTGCGTGATCATGATTCGGAGGGTGACGAACGCTGCAAGAACTGAAAGGGGAAGCCACCCAGAGAGCCTACCCCACCAGATGATGACGATCCACAACTTGCAAAGCTTGTGAAAATCATGAGCGTAGCGCTTGGTGGATCTTAACACAAACCAGCATACCCTCCATTTATCTATAAGCATCTGGATTATCAAGATGTAAAGGTTTGGCTTCTCGCGTGTGATGATAACTTTGCAAGAAACTCCACATATTAAGTGAAAGAGGAGGACAGAATCATCTACGCCATAGGCAGGAGGGAATGGAAGGAAGTAGCCCCATTGGGGTTGTCATATAGAAAACAACTGACTGGAGAATTAGGTTTCCAAAACCAAGAAGGCTACGAATATTGGTATATATTCAAAGAACAAGTCATTCCATGATTTGGATGTTCCCAAGAAGTGGAAAGGGCATTGAGGAAAATGGACCAGGTTAAATACCAAGGAGAGATAGAGAAGTATCTCCAGATATTAGAGAACGTTAATATTGTGGCACAGGTCACCGGTATCGCTTGGCGATCTATGGGCAAGAACAGGTTGCCATTGGAGGCGCTCCACCATCTCAGGAACCAAGAATATGGCAGCGACCTGGAATGGTTAGCAGCCATCTGAACGGTTACAAAAGCAGAAGAAGCTTTTGAGGAAGAACGTGGCCTCCGGCATGAACCGTCCTCAAAGTGGGATTCGGAGGGCAAACACAAATGGCAAAAGGATTCCGATACAAAGAGTACACAGAAGGAATACTGTCGATTGGTGAAACCTGGGTATCAAACAAAAAAGGCAGGTGAGAAAATGAGAAAGGGGGCACGCGAGCGACAGAAAGTGGAACACGCGAGCTTTAAGGAAGCTTATTTGGGAATCCACGAAGACAAAATCCAAAAAAGACGGGAAAATCATGGTTGAACAGCTTGCAGCATTCCAGGCCGTAAGTGGAAAAATTGTCGATGACCAATTCAGGTATCTACTATTAGCTGACGAAAAGTCGACAATCACAACATGGGAAATTTCGCACCAAGTTCCAACCGTGAAGCCAACAGGTGGAGGCTGTGGCTAATTGAAGCCAGGAAAGAAATTCACATCAGGTGAATAGGATCCAGGGACCCAGAGTGTGGGATATGGATATTGACGAGGCCTAGAGTCTTAATGCCATCAGTGGCAAGGGTACTATTATCCTAGCGGGAATAGCTTACCTAATATTTAAGAGCGAGGTATATGGCTTCATAGGATGACCACATATCCGAACCCAAGCTCCCGGAGTTATGAGCTTCACAGAGGCATCTGGAAGACGACTCAGAATACGGAATGAGAGCACGTTTCAAGATATGTTTAACTGATTGGAACAATGTTTAGAGATTACTACTCCTCTCATTTTCTAGTTGCATATGCGATTAGCTGCATAATGCTTTGATAGCTGGATATCGGAACTGATCACTCCATATTCCATACTACTATTGGTATGTAGGCATTTG
>Ga0307517_10014497_pt1 | contig 10583 bp, 7 predicted proteins | sample 23_EM_MG_FD_194515 | JGI IMG/M metagenome (GOLD analysis project Ga0307517, IMG submission 194515) | Populus trichocarpa ectomycorrhiza microbial communities from riparian zone in the Pacific Northwest, United States - 23_EM | ecosystem: Host-associated > Plants > Roots > Unclassified | place...
GGGGAATCACCTCCCTCGCCGCCCAGGATCTTTTTTGGACGTGACGAGCTGGTCGAGAAGATTGTCGGCCTGGCAGAGAACCTGACTCCGGTCGCTCTCATTGGCACTGGCGGGATTGGCAAGACATCCATCGCTTTGAAGGCCCTCCATCACGATCGCATCAAGAAACGGTTTGGGGAGAACCGTCGGTTCATCCGGTGCGATCAATTCCCGGCAGCGCCCGCTCATTTTCTCGCTCGGCTCTCCAAGGTGACGGGTGCAGGCATCGAAAGCCCCGAGACTTTGGCCCCCCTGTGTCCGTTCCTATCTTCAAGGGAGATCCTCGTTGTCCTCGACAATGCGGAATCCATTCTCGACCCGCAAGGAGCGAACGGTGGGGAGATATATGCCATCGTGGAGGAGCTGAGTCGATTGGAGACCGTATGTCTCTGTATCACATCCCGCATCTCTACCATCCCTCCCGACTGCAAGTCTCTCAATGTCCCGACCTTGTCGGTGGAGGCTTCGCGTGATACGTTCTATCGCATCTACGACCGTGACGAACGGTCTGATTTGGTCAATAACATCCTGGAACGACTCGACTTCCATCCACTCTCGATCACCCTCCTCGCTACCGTTGCGCATCACAACCAGTGGGGCGTGGACCGAGTTACGAGAGAATGGGAGAGCCGGCGAACGGGTGTGCTGCAGACAGAGCATAACAAGAGCCTTGCCGCCACGATCGAACTTTCACTTGCCTCCCCCATGTTCCAGGAAGTTGGCCCTGATGCGCGAGAGCTACTTGGGGTCATCGCCTTCTTCCCCCAAGGTATCAACGAGAACAACATCGATTGGTTGCTTCCCTCCATCTCGACCAGAGCGAACGCCCTTGACAGGTTCTGTGTCCTTTCTCTGACGTATCGAAACAACGGATTCCTCATGATGCTCGCACCACTCCGGGTCTATTTTTATCCCAAAGATCCCAACTCGTCTCCGCTCCTCTCCACGACCAAGGAACGTTACTTCAACCGATTGTCAGTCAATGTTTATCCTGACATGTCTGGGTTTGAGGAGACGCGATGGATCGTATCAGAGGATGTGAATGTTGAGCACCTGCTCGATGTCTTTACATCCATTGATGCGGAGTCGGATGAGGTCTGGAATATCTGTGTCTATTTCATGGATCACCTCCACTGGCACAAACAGCGGCTTGTTGTGCTGGGATCGAAAATTGAGGGGCTCCGGGATGACCATCCCTACAAGGCAATATGCTTGGCCAGGCTCGCACAGACGTTTGATTTTATTGGAAATTTCGTGGAGGAAAAGCGGCTCCTTACTCATGCCTTGCGGCTCCGTCGAGAGCGGGGGGATGACCGTGGGGTCGCTGAAACACTGGAACTCCTATCTGACACAAACCAGCAACTACACTTGTACAAGGAAGGGATACAAGGGGTCAAAGAAGCATTGGGGGTTTATGAGCGGCTTGGTGATGAGATGCAGCAAGCATGGTGTTTGAGGGTCCTCGCTCGGTTGTTGTACGCTGATGGCCAGCTCGACGCTGCAGAGAAAGCCGCATTCCGCGCAATCAATCTGGTCCCGGAGAAAGGCGATCAATTTCTGGCTTGTCAATGTCACCGTGTTCTCGGCGATATATATCACTCCCAGGGAAAAACGGAGGAGGCCATTCACCATTACGAGACAGCCCTCGGAATTGCATCCTCTTTCAACTGGGACAGTCAGCTGTTTTGGATTCATTACTCCCTTGCAGAGGTGTTTTTCGGTGAAGGCAGGTCCGACGACGCGTACGCTCACATCGAACGTGCCAAGTCACACGCAGCCGACAACGCATACTACCTGGGCCGCGCGATGGAGCTGCAGGCTGGGTTTTTGCACCGACAAGATAGGTTTGAGGAGGCAAGGTCTGAGGCTCTGCGCGCCACCGACGTTTATGAGAAGGTCGGGGCTGCGAAGGGTGTGGAGAACTGTAAATGGCTCCTTCGGCAGATCGAAGAGGCGACGAAGTAGGGTGAGTTCCTGCCTACGGTGCTACTTGCTGTGTGTATTAACTTTCCTTTCTAAGCTTCGGGGACTGGGTAGTGGCGTCAACGATTTCATTGATCTCCTCAGACGTATCCCCCCGCAAGTTACCAGCGTCCTGTCACCGTGATGTCATCCAATGCCAGTACCCCCATCCCTCCTTATTGACCTCCTCTACTCCCACATGTCATTTCACCCGCTACTTGGAATCCATCTGTATCTTGGGTTGTCTGTTTCCCCGTCTCCCACGCCATGTTTGTTCCGCATTTATGTATCTCATATACTGCCCACGGTGTTCAACAGCTTTGTCTAGCAAGTCACAGTTCCCAAGCCACTCACCGCGCTGTATATGAGGTAGAACCCTAGTCCGAGGACTCCGGGTCGGGAGGTTGGTCCGAGTCGCTGTTCCATGGAAGTCTCTGCCACTGTCGACGAATGATTCATGATGACCCGCTCGGGCTGTTGCAATATGAAGACAACGCATCTTGACGCGACGGAATCAGGTTAAGTTGTCCCCCTCTGACCCCTCTGAGTTCGTTGGGGATTCGCCCGCCTTGTCCAACGTCCCCCACGAAGATGGCCAGTGCGTAGGAGTATGTCCTCGACCGTCTCTGTCTGCGGCCTGTTCCGAAACCACTACAACACACGATAACCTGGATCGCTCTGTCGTTTTTGGCAAACTTTCGACACCTTGCCCCTTCAACTACGCTACCCCAACTGGTAAAACGGATCCGAATACAGGACGGACTTATTGAAAAGCTCTGGGTCATCGGCGTATCGGTATAAGGGTCCGTTAGGGTCATCGAAGTGGTGTAGGACACAAGTAACGAGATCACATAAGCTTGAAGAATTTGGACGATTGGCCGCCTAGCCGCTGTGATCGTACGCAGCTGCTCTTACGAGGTATTTCACAATATGATGGCGACTCATCTCTATGAGGCTTCGGGCCCTTCCTCACCGCCTGCGTCATCCATTCGTTGTGAAGTTTTGGTAGGGTTTCCATGGCCGCGAACGCCACTTCCTTGTCATGGACCCCCATCCTGGCGACGATTTAGCCACCCAGCTGGCCCATTGTGGTAGGTTTGGCAGCGATGGGACCAGCTTCCACCGTCCGCCGAGATTGTCGAGGATGTCGAAGGTCCAGTTTTGTGCACCTACCTTCGGTACCAGACTAGACCGGTTGCCACAAAGCAACTCGACCCCTGCAAATCCAAGTGCACGCCCCACCTCCACAGTATGTACCGATATCTTGTGGAGCAGCTGATTTTCTTCAGGTTGTCCATATCGACCCCCTCGTGGGCGCACTTGTCGAATTAAACGTCGGCATCTCAATCGAGGATCACATTAAGGCCATACATGACGAGGGCGAAGCCAGGTGTGTCAAATTCGCCACGGTTCCACGTTCATCCCCAAGCCCACCAAGCTCGCCAATGTCGATCCGTTGACGAGGGAACGTTGTCGTCTCCTCAAACTCACCAAACAGCCCTCCACTGACAGCAATGTCCCTGACCCGTTTACTCCGTCCTTCGTTGTTGCTAGCCAGCTAGATGCCACCGTGAGGGACAATCAAACTGAAGGCAATGCTATCATGGACATCGAGTGCGACCCGTTCTGTTCGCGGCTCGCGGCTGTGTTTGCTCACGGTATACATCAGCTTCTCGAACGTGAGCCAAACCATGGGCTCGGTCGTTCACTTCCACCCTCAGCTGTGCCTGGTACCAGAGCCACGATGTCTGGTTTTGCTTTCGTGTGTACACTATAAAATATGCATAACGCTTGTCGCTCTGTACGAATGCTTTTGGCACCGCAGCATTTGCTATCGTATGTATGTACAATGTGTATCATTTGTGACGCCAGAGGTTTTTGGGACAAAGACGAAGCAATTTCTCGGACACGGTTGCATGCTCCTGCCGGGGTGATGCTGTCGTGTTATCGTACGGACTATTGTGCTGAGGAACAGCACATGTACAAATGCTGTGGAAAAATATCTTGAAATCTTCGACACCGGAATCGGTTCACTGTTATTTTATGAGGGCGGGCTACTGGAGTGCCCGCCTCCGGATCTCCGAAACGATATCCCCGAATGCGCCCCTCCAGAGCTCATGGCGTTGACCCTGCTGGAAGATGGTCGGGCGGAAACTTCGAGATGCCCGAATTTCCTGTTGCCTGAACGGTTTGGACTGTGATCCGAAACACGAACCCGTTGTGTCCAGTTCCCTGGTCTGTGTCCTTACGGGTTTGGTTTTTCGTGGGTTAATCATAGCAACCGGCCTTTCAAATTTCTGGCTTCGCCTCATCGACGTCCTTTAAGCTTTTCTTGGTCATTTGGGTAACATCATTTTACCAGTCCGTTCGGAACCCTTGCAGTCCCTCGAACCTCGAGGCGTGACGCATGAAGTGAAGCGTATACTTAACAGGACCTGAAGGACACGTATGTAGATTGAAGTATTCATAATTTTGTACGTTTCGAGGCCACGAATTTATCTTGGAAGAATGGCGAATAAGAAGGGCTGGCCCGGTGGAGGGCAGTAGAGCACGCGGTTCCCGGAAGTTTAATGTAGGGGGTGAACCGACCAACTAATTCCTCGGTGACCTCGACCTGCTACGGCTGTCTCGAATATCGTCTTTGCTGTGACTCCTCCTTCCACGGCTCACAGACCGAGAACGCGAGCGACTCCTGCTCCTACTCCTACTGTACCTCGAGTAGGAAGAGTAAGACATGGAGCGCGTTCTCGAGCGAGAACGTGGAGTGCGGGAACGTGAACGAGAGTAAGATCTCGTCCGTGAGCGACTAGAGCGCACAGAGTACGAAGACGACCTCGTTCTACGCCTTCCAAGCCCGCCACGCTCATAGCTTGGCGACCGTCTGCGTAATGGGCCAACACCCCTACGAGGAGGTTGAGAACGAGACCTAGAGCTTTGACGATATCCACCGCGACCGCCTCCCCTTCCGCCTCTTCCACCAGCTCCGAACCTACCTCCGCCCCTCCCACCATACCCGCCATACCTCGGGGGCTCGTAAGTATCGCGCCTCCTACTGTACCGTGGGGACCGGGACCGTGATCGAGACCGGGACCAAGAACGCGCACGCGACGGAGAGCGCGACCGAGAACGAGAGCGTGAGCGTGAATAAGAACGCGCGTCACCTCTTCCTCTACCGTCGGCGCCACGTCCGTTGCGGGTGCGGGGGGGAGGTGAACGAGATACACGCTGCGGACGGATCGGAAGGTCGGAGAGTTCGACTTTGAGTGTTGCGCCGTCGAGTTGGCCGCCATTCATGTGGGAGAAAGCTTTTTGGGCTGAGGCCGCGTCGGAGTATTCCAATGCTGCTTTGCCTCGGTTTTGACCAGCTAAAATAACCGCATGAGCCCAAACGAATATTTACGCGGGGGTATTGCAGTTGGGGACAGACATTTTCCATACAACGGCAAGTCAAGCTTGATAATCTCTCCGTAAAATCCAAATATCGTCTGTAGGTGTTCTTGAACGACGTTTCTTGTCAAGTTGGTGACGATCACGACTTTTGTGTCTGGCTTGTTGACCCCGTTCGAGTTTCCAAGGTCGGCTTTTTCGTGGTTGGATGAGGTGTCCATTTCGACATCTTCATCGCGGAGGGGGTGTGGGGAAGTCGAGCGACCGCGGGCGGACATGGCGGATGGTGGTCAAGGAGTGCCACAGCCTAGCCGTGGGCAAGGTCACTTGGGGTTTCAACTTGGCCACTGCCTCGAAACGATACAATTCACGACGACAAGTTCGACTTCAAGTCATGAGGGTGGTAGAGTACTCGCCGTAGCGTCAACAGGTGTTGGGGTACTGCATATGCATAGAAAATCGGTGCAGATTAAATACTGATACGAGGGAAGACTTGGGCGAAAACGAAGGATGTTACGATCAAAAACTCCTCACGCCAAGTATCTGTACGAAACGAAAGGGAAAGGAAATGGCGGGGGGTGAGATTGTCACCGGGGGACCGCAAGAGCCCTCGTGCCTGCAGGTTAACACGTTGTGCGCGCGCTGAAGCTCTGAAGCGCTGGCACGAGATAGCGTCACAAGCCCGCCCATCCACTATTACACTTATCACCATCTACGCTGATCCAACGCCAACAACATGGACGACATACGAGACTCGTTCTCCAGACTGAAGGGGAAAGTTAAGCGCCGTCTAGCAGGGAGCAAACGCAAACCGGAGAGAACAGGAGCCGACGCAGGCGGGAATAGAGCCGACCCGACGAGTTCTCTTCCGCAAGCAGGGCCTCGCGTGGTAGTGGGCGGTGGTCGCGACCGAGAAGGGTGGGAGGCAGGCGTAGATGGAGGAGAAGCCGGTCAGAAGTATCCGCATTCGCGCCCGAGCGACGGTGAAGTTGGAGTGGGAAGCGGACCTAGTCGAAGAACCGAACGAGTTCATACCTCTCCACCCACCCCTTCAATCCCACGGGTCCGGAAACCCGACAGTGCGTGAACGTGGTTGTTTTGGTGGCTGTTTCTGACCGTTCTTGATCATGTACCAGAAGCTCGTCCCAGCCGGAGTGTCAAACCGACCGCTGCTGCGGATGAGAAGAAATCGAACTGGAAGTCTACTGCGTTTGCCACAACCAAGTTACTCCTCCGTGGGGTGAGAGACTCTGCAGATGCTTTTGGTCCGCTCAAGTCTGTCGCCGGAGGTCTCTGCTTTATCTTGGACAATTGTGAGGTACGATCCCCATCCCACCGCCACTTGATCTGGGATGTTTACTGTTGTCCTAGCGAACGCAGGCGAACGGACAAGCAATAGAATCATTGGCACCCCGAGTCAGAGCGATTGCTGAATCGCTCTGCGCACCCATTCCTGAGGGTGATATCGAGGAGCAAGAAAGGAGAAATAAACTAGGGCAGTAAGTCTGCACCGTCAAATATTAGGAGCCGAGTCTGACATATGGGTATCGCCAGAAAATTGGAAGAAGTTCGTCGGGATATAGCCTTCCTGGCAAGACAAGGGAAGGCTGAGGGTTTCTTAAACAACGTCGAGAATGTGGATAAAATTGGCGGTATGGTTGAGGATATTCGCGATGCAATAATGGAATATCAGGTGCGCATATCATATCATTCGTTCTCACCACGTCTAACGTTTGCGGTAGACGTCGCTACAACAAGATATCTACAACAAGAGCTGCCTACTCATCGTAGGTCTCACCCCCTCGCTCACGCCTTCACGGCCTAACCAGTTGGCAGGAATCAGCAGACCTTGTCCTCCTCGATAGGATGTGCCATACCGCAGACGCCAGTTACCTCTGTGGGAACAGGCAGGGGTGCCTAAGGGGAACGAGGAAGGACGTCCTCCAGGAGATTGAACGTTGGTTAATGAACGAACAGGACCAGCGCGTTTTCTGGTTGAATGGCCTGGCCGGGACTGGAAAATCGACGATCGCCCAAACGTTTGCCGAAACCACCTTCGCAGATGGGAAGCTCGGGGCCAGCTTCTTCTGCTCACGAGACTTCGAGAACAGGAGCAACCTTCAGGCGGTCTTCCCAACACTCGCATTCCAGCTCGCCTATCAGTACCCGCGTTTCCGACGGAAATTACTTCGGGTCCTAAGGGCGAGTCCCGATGTCGGACGGGAGTCCCTCTGTTCACAGATGGAGAAGCTCATCGCTGGTCCGCTCAAAGCTACCCGCGTTTCGACTCTTATCATCATTGATGCCCTCGATGAGTGCAAGGATGAAGAGCCTGCATCTGCCATCCTGTCAATACTCTCCCGCTACGTCAACGAGATCCCCAACGTCAAATTCTTTATCACTGGTCGTCCTGAACCCCGGATCCGCTCTGGGTTTCGTCTCAAACTACTCCGACCTATCACGGAAGTGCTTAGGCTACACGACGTCAAACGCTCCTCCGTGGACAGTGATATCAAGCTGTTCTATAGGGTTCGATTGACTGAGATCGCCAAAACCCGAAGCGACTGTGACTTCGCACAAGAGTGGCCAAACCCATCGGACATCAACATTCTTTGCGAAAAGGCAGCAGGGCTCTTCATCTATGCTTCAACTGTTGTCAAATTTGTCGAATTCAAGAACCGTACACCCACTGAACAACTAGACCGGATTATCTCTCTCCCGCAAAGCACTGTTTACGAGGGAAGGTCCGGAATCGACCTCCTTTACACCCAGGTTCTAGAGCAGGGAGTTGATGGTATGGATGCTGATACCAAGGAGATCAGTTCCCGTTTCAAGAGTGTGGTTGGGGCAGTGTTGCTTGTGCTTAATCCTCTTTCAGTGAGGGCCCTCTCGGACCTCCTAGGAATATCCAATATCTCCACCACCCTCCGTTCCCTCCACTCCCTCCTCCTTGTCCCAGATAGCATAGAAGACCCTGTCCATGTCTTCCACAAGTCATTTCCTGACTTCCTCATGGATCCATTGCGGTGCAAAGACAAGCGATTTCTTGTGCAGCCTACAGTTCACCATGCAGAAATCCTGCTTTTATGCCTAAATTTGATGAAGAAAAGGTTGAAGAGGAATATCTGCAACCTGAGTGACTATGCTATTCTCAGCAAGGTCAAAGGTCTTTCTACTCAACAGAAGATCCTCATTGGAGATGGTCTAGAATATGCATGCTGCTTCTGGACAAAGCACCTTCTCAGGATCCCTGGCAACAGTTCCTATGTTGGGGAAGTATACAAAGCAGTCAATGGGTTCTTCACAACACACCTACTACATTGGATTGAAGTCCTTGTGCTCACAGGGAATCTTGGAGTTGGAGTTTATGCTATGAATGATGTTGAACAATGGTGTACTCTGGTGAGTACCATGCAGGTGTTTTGCTGAGATCTGTGTTCATGCTTCTTTAGGCAGGAGTCTCATGTGAATGGACAAATGACAGCCAGCGATTTCTGCTGGAATACTTTGATACAATCCATGACTCTCCTTCTCAAATTTACCATTCTGCCCTCCCATTTTCCCCTTCCTCATCTTGGCTTCAAAATTTCTACAGTGCAGAGCTCCTACAGGAGATTAAGGTAGTCAAAGGACTCCCAGCTGAATGGGGGACATGTTCCCGTACAGTTTCATTGGATAAATGTCCACAAACCCTCTCATGCCAGAACAACACAATTGCAGTTGGGCTTGAGCATAGGGACATTGTCATCTTTGATGCAATCACAGGAAGTCAGATAGTTGTCCTTTCTGGACACACAAATACAGTGAACTCTCTCACTTTCTCATCAGATGGCATGTCACTTGTATCTGGAAGTGATGATGGAAGTGTCAAGCTCTGGGATGTACAAACTGGTGGGGTAGTCAAGACCTTCCATGGTCACACACAGCCAGTTTGGTCTGTTTCCATCTCAGCAGACTACACCATGATTGCTTCAGGATCTACAGACAATACCATCCGTTTGTGGGACATTCATACAGAGGAATGTCATTGCCTCATACAACAGGAGGGTAGTGTGAAGCATGTTACCTTCTCTCCCACAAACCCTCAATATTTTGTATCTGTATCTGGTAACAAAATCTGGCCATGGGATACAAATGGTTGTGGGATTGGGCCTGTATATGCTGGTTCTCATTCCACTTTCTCTTTGGATGGCACTTTGTTTGTTTCATGCAATAGGAAGGTTGTCACAGTTCAAAACTCTGATTCCAGAGAAATTGTGGCTGAATTTCGTGTGGCCAATGGTTATGCTGAGTGCTGCTGTTTCTCCCCCAATGGCAGGCTTGTTGCAATTGGTGCTAGTAATACTGCCTATGTTTGGGACATTGCTGGCTCAGATCCTCACCTTGTTGAAACCTTTGTTGGCCACACCAACAATATCACCTCCATTGCATTCTCCTCCCCCTCCTCCCTTATCTCTGCATCTCATGACCAATCAATCAAGTTCTGGAAGATTGGCACATCAACAGGCCCAGTTGTGATTGATCAAAAGTCCACACCCCCCATTTCAGCCCCCATTGAGTCCATTACTCTACAAGCAAAAGATTGGATTACCATCTCAAGTGATTCTGATGGGGTGGTGAGGGTCTGGGACATTTCAACTGGCTATTGCAAAGCATCCTTCCAAACTCCAGCCAATGACCTCCATAAGAGAGATGCCCGACTGGTTAATAATAGGTTGATCTTTGTTTGGCATACAAATAAGAAGTCCTATCTCTGGAATGCTGAGAGTGGGCACTTCCACTATGCAGACAGAAAGACCTATATCTGGGATGCTCAGGAAGGGAAACTCCTCCATACAGTAGATTGTCCTGATGATATGGTTGAGGATATCAGGATATCAGGAGATGGATCTAAAGTCTTCCGCTTAACTTCAAAATCCATTGAAGCTTGGTCTACAGCAACAGGAAGGCTTGTAGGGAAAGCAGAAGCAGAGGATTCAGTATTTACAGGACCCCTTATTGTGGATGGCTCAAAGGTCTGGGTTCATCACCCCCAATCAGAATACAAGGGGTGGAGGTTTATGTCCCAAGCCCCATCCCCTGTTCTGTTATCTGCCATGCCCCCAAACAGACAAATTTACCTTCATGGTACCAAGCTGTGGGATACTAGCCTATCTAGGATCAAGGATACAGTCACTGGAAAGGTTTTTCTTCAG
>Ga0307517_10014498_pt1 | contig 10583 bp, 9 predicted proteins | sample 23_EM_MG_FD_194515 | JGI IMG/M metagenome (GOLD analysis project Ga0307517, IMG submission 194515) | Populus trichocarpa ectomycorrhiza microbial communities from riparian zone in the Pacific Northwest, United States - 23_EM | ecosystem: Host-associated > Plants > Roots > Unclassified | place...
CCAAGGACTTCTCCACATCATCAATTTCTAAGTCATCGACTGTGTAATTTACAGGCTTCCGCAACCGTGTTGACTAAAAAGCGGGGAAATAGGTGAAAAGAAACCTTCGTTAGATTCAGCTTAAAATAATGAACAAGCCTTCTTGAAATAACATTACTGTAGATGCAAGTCTACTTTCTGGAATTCCACCATGTTGAATATACAGAAGGCTCATTTTCACAACTTGCATAATGGTCAGAATCATGACATCATGTGATGAAAATTTAAGCATATAGAAACCTTTATACTAATTTTGCACCAGATAAACCAAAACCAAGACATGCAGCTGTCTATGCATGTACTGAATAACTCCAGTGCATATTTATCAGGCTGGGGCCTTCTTACATATATGAGATGGGGGAGTTTGGCTCCTCAAACTGTCAAAAGAGAACCTAAAATGCTTAATAGCTGACCTAAAACATTGGAATAAACCACAGTAAATCAACAAGCAGGCGAGGCAAAGGTTTTGAAATTGAACTACAGTCTGTCGCACCTTAATAAGAACAAACCACAAACAAGTGAAGTTCTCCACTTGCTCGCTTTCCATGAATTTATCAATGCGACATTATATAGACTTCGATATGCCATAAAGGAAGTAAGCAAATAAAAATTAATCTCACCTTCCGCAATTCATGTGGGCCACTTGACTCATCAACATGCACTTCATGCTCATCATGACCACTATCAACATCACAAGAGCTTGAATCTGATTGTTCAAAACAAAGATTTGCCTTTCCCCTTCCCCTTCCTCTTCCCCGACCTCTCCCTCTACCTTTTCCGTTTCTTAGGAATCCTCTATCGCTACATGGCCTAACAGTTGCCTCTGTATTCTCAACTTCAGGAAAAACAGGCTGCTCAGCAGTCCTTTTCCTGGACCACTTTGGTTTTGATTTTTCCAGAAAACTACTCTTATTGCCAGGAGCAGTTCTTGCAGTTCTCTTTGAATGTGTCTGAGGTTCATTGTCACCAGATTTCCCAGATATATTTCCAGTTCTACTTTTAGAAACTTCTTCCACAGGATCATCCATCATGTCAGAGTATTGGTTTGCAGTGATCCCTTTAACAGCCTTCTTGATTCTCTTGCTACGAATTTTTGCAAATCTTTCATTGAAACTGTAAAATGCTTCCAGTCGTAGTTGAGTCTTCAACAAATAAACCAAGTAGAAACTTATCAACATCTCCTTACATCTTACATAGAGTATGTTGTCAAGATATCTCATTCAAGTAAAATACCCCTGTTATTTTATTGTGGCCCCTGTTTGGGAGTGTGGCCCAAACGGAGGTTTGCGAAAATTCAATTTTTTTTTGCTTAATATTTTTATGCTTTTGAATCGTTTTGATGTGCTGAAGTAAAAAATAAATTTTAAAAAATAAAAAACATTATTTTGATGCATTTCTAAGTGAAAAGTACTTTAAAAAACAACTGCAACCACACCTCCGTAATACTCAGTTTATCCTTCCATGTTAAAAAAAATCAAAATTTAAAAGAAAAACAAATTAAGGCATTTTTACAATTCCTCCAGCTTTCAGTTCCTAATTTCAAATAGAAAAAATCATAACAGATGCAAACTATATTCACTTAATGTCCTAAATTGGTATGAGCTCTGATTCAACAAAAAGACCTTGATTTTATTGTAATGTCTAACTTAGCCTTTAGTAATTAAAGCAAAATAAAACTTCCAAAAAAACCAAAATAAAAAAAAATATGGTGTTTTACTATTACTCCAATCCTAATTCAAAATATATAGATAACAAATATTTAATCATTCAATTAATGTTCTCCGGTGTGTAGATCATAGCTGACTCTTGAGAGATATAGGATGTTCTTTGCGAGGGATGTGTGTTCAATTAATGTCCTAAAATTATATAAACTTGATCTATATACTAGGATAAAGATAATTATATTCAATTTCAAGCAACAACCAAATACAAGTTAAGCAGCAAGTTCTATTACAATTTATTGATTTTATACATTTGAGTAAAAAAAAAGAGGAAACAATGGCATTTAACAGTAAAGCGTGCTTTTCATGACACTTTGATTAGTTGCAAACGATGATACCAAATCATAACAAAGGTGGATGATTAATGCAGACAGCAAAAGAAGCAAACTTTAGTCTTTTCATAGATAAGGGTATCTGTTTCCAGATTTGCAGCAAATCTGGAAAACTGTCCGAGTCTGGGTTTACTCTCTATTTAGTATTCTATTAGTCTTAAAGAGAAATCAGCTTTATTAGGCTATTTTAAATAGGACAATCAGTATTTTCTTACATAGGAAGATAAATCCAAGGAACTCTATGTAAAGGTTATGTAATCATTCAATACAGAGAATCAGTTTATGGATAAAATTCCAGCAACTTTGCTTTTGATTGCATGACTCAACTTTCCATAGGTGTAACTCCAAGAAACCCTATTAGCATGACTCTAATGATTTCTATAATGTCCAGCAGAAAACACCATCAACCAAACCTCAAAACACTCATCAGCATTCCCCAAACAACCTGTCATGCATACCTAATCAACCCAACAATTACCCATCAAAGATACAGCTTAAAATTTCCAAAAACACTGCTGACACTGTTCACAGCACCAAACAGATAGAAAAAGTTTGCTTAGAAAATATGCAAAAAATATTCTGTATTACGTAATAAAGCAGATGCATGTTGGTAGAGAAGAGTGTGTAGATGCATAAGCACATGTGCTATTTATCATAGCGAGGGCATGTTAGCTTGTTTGAATCTCATGCATGAACATGAGTAGCAAATGTGTCTGAGCATGCAGATGAGAGAGGAACACAACCTCATGTTTATTATACTCCTTCAGAACAGGAAGTAGCAACTCATCTGACTTCTGAATGTGCCACCCAAACTTTTCCCAGCATAATCTGTATGTAACCACAGCTGGTCATTGAAACGAACCATCTGATTTTATATGTGAAAATATGCTGCCGGTTATTTTGAGAACCATAGAGAATCAATTTAGTGTACTAATAATGCATGATTTGGGTGCATTTTAGCATTGGGTATGTGTTTTCTAACTTCAAAATGTTGGAGCAAATGATTGAAAGCATGGTGACCAAGATGATGCAATCTTCCCTTGACAACAGCTCTCAACAGCAGGAACTTTAGCATGGATCACATTAAAACTTGGAAAGAAAAATAACGCATTGTAAGTATCATCAGCGTAGTCCTATGGCATGTGTAGTAACAAATTCAGCATGGGAAGAAAAGTTCGCCACAGCATCTACCTAGAAGCAAACACAAGCTGTACATACTGAAATTTATGAAAACCAAAGGTGAGATAACTTACCTGTGAAGAGCATGAAGATCTGGTTTTCCCCACGTGAAAGGCTCAGTTGATTTGTCCACTTGCGGACAAGAATACGCAGAAATGACTGCTTCACTCGGAAAAGAAGAAGGAATGTGCCAGTTCTTGCTCACATTTCTCTGTACAAATTTAAATTTGGGATCTTTTCTATCATGCTGATTGCTGAAGTATGTGTCAGCAAGGAAATGACTAATTATGTAAGAACTTACATGCTTATCCATGAAAACCTGCTTTATCACTTGAGAATGATCTGCAGATTGCTTTTCTTCATGAGCTTGAGGAATGTTTAGGCCAGATGGATTCGTCCCTTCCATGCCATTACCTGTGCATTTTGCTTCACTACCACCAACCTTTGACTCTTTTTTCCTCACACCCAGACCAGTTTGAACATCAAACTTTCCTAGGATAGCTGGATCCGGTGATTCAATCCAATCCCTGAATTTTTGAAGGCCATCCTCCTCGGGGAATGCAGTCACAACCTCAATAGCATTGACAATGCCAATGCCACTACAACAAACACACATTCCATTAAAGTTCATAAACTTAACAATAAAAAATAGAATGTCTAATAAAGCATACAAATGGTTCTTAATACTCAAATCAAGAAGCTCAAAACAATGTGCTTGTAAAACAGTAAATTCAAAGACATAAAGGAAAACCTACATGCATAAGAAGAAAGCATGACTATTGAAACTAAGAAGCCAAACCAGTTTCTGTTAATTACCTAACTCCCTCGGTATAATCACTTCCAAGAAGCAGAGCCATGCGAATTAATCTCTCTCTTGATAGACCAAGCTCTTTCTCGATATCCTGCAAGCAAATTGCCAGAGTATGAAAGGCAGAATGTTAAGAATAAAAAGAAAATATATAATTTGTGCTAAAACAGCAGAGAGCTGTAAGAAAAAGAAATGAAGCAGTAAAAAAGAGCCCAAAAGTCAGAGAGTAATTTAAGAAGCATTCTAGCTGGAAAAAAAATCACGCAAAAGAGAAGGGACCTTTATGGAGAAAACAATTGCAAAGATGCTGAAAGGCAAGTTTTCTCAATTATTTAATCACAGAACTGGATCCCAATATCATAGCAGCTGTGACAGAACGATAGAAGACAAAAAATTTTGAAGGATTCTACCAGACCTTCATGAAGTATGTCTCCACATATTTACGATCATCAAATATATTCTTATACACATTTCGAGCTCCAAACAAGAAGACATCAGAATCATCAGTCACAGCACCATCGACATAATTTGCAAGTTCCATATATGCACATTGAGCTTCTGCTTCCATTGGTGCTATAATATATGGTAAGCCAAACATCTGCAGCAGCTCCTACAGATTATAAAATGACAAACAACATGAGTTTGGTGCTGCAAATTATTTGATAAGCCAAAATCAGTATCATTTCTACAGAGAATAACATTAACCGAAACAACATAAGTTTCTCATTTCCTCATGTAAAACCAGAATTGTAGGATCACCCATTGCAATATATTGTTTGATGTAAGCAGAAGAAAACAGTTATCCTTAGTGGTCAGTGTATTTGAAGTTCCATAGTTGATATCCAAACAGAAAACAAAACCAAATTTTCTGACAAAAAAAAAACATAAAAGAGTGTAATCAATCAAGGACAAATCATTGCATGCTAGACTCCAATAAGGACATGAAGCAAGTTGGTCCTAACGACTTGTTAATTGTCACCATGTGATTTAGCTGTTATGTCAGATAGGAAGTTTCAGTGCATACCTGACATTCTGCAAACATCTCACTGGTGACTGATTCCGCATTACGCTCAAGCTTTCTCTGTTCATCTCCTAGATTACTATATTCTTGATCTAGTATTAGCATTTCCTTCTCCAAACTAGCCTCTGTAAAATTGACCTGTTCATTCTCATTATCCATGGATGCAGATTTGCTGATATAGCATTCCCTTTCACTAAGATGGTCTTCTGCTTTTTTTTCTCCATCAAGTTTCTCTGCAAAATCACTGCCATTCACTGAATCTTCTGGGAAAGAGTTCTCAACTGAAAGGCATGGTGGCTCAGCCTCAGAACTAATTTTCTCTCCACCAATGAACATGGATGGCTCTGCTTTCTTATCATTTCTATCATCAATTAGCTCAGTAAGAGGTAGATAAGTAGATGCTGCTATAGCGGTATGAGAGCCATCTCTTGAATACTTCTCATGGGAGGCAGATAACCCCCCATTCTCAATATCAGAAGCAGGTTCCAAATTCAAGTGGTTCTCCTTTGCTTCCAAAGGGCCAATTGATTCAATAGATGGCATGCCTTGGCACCCATTCTCCCTTTTATCCACATCTTGGCTTATCCAGGCAGGATTAGAATGCACATAACTTTCACGTGATTCATTTATTAGCATCACCACATCATCAGGATTATGAGCTTTAGATGACTTTAATTGGCTACCCACAGATGGAAAGGCTTGTGAGATATTAACTTCACCTGCATCACCTAGGTTTTCAAAACCCAAAATTTCAGAGATTGATTTGCTTTGTTGGGTAGCATCCTTCATGAGCATAGCTGAACCATTATCTTCTTGATCGAGAAAGCCCACACCTTCATAAGCATGCCCTCTAGAGCTTTTAACATTTTTAGGGTCAGATTCTGAGTGGATGGATTTTTCACTCCCAAGATCATTAAGACTTCTCATTATGGCATCCTGCAAACCAGCCTCATCTTCTATAGAACCTCCAGAAACATGATTTCTTGATTTAGCTGGATATGAGGACTTATCATGAAGACTTCTCCTAATAGCATCCTGCAAAGCAGCTTCTTCTTCCAAAGTACCTTTGGAAACTAGTTTTCTTTTTGATTCAGCTAGATAGGAGGAGTTATCATGAATATCAGAATCTCCTTCCATCCATTCCACTTCACTATCATCGCTAACATTGCTAACCTTAGGAGACAGCTTAGTTCTTAATTCAACATCATTAGGAGAACTATTAGCTTTTCCTTTAACAATTCCTTCCTCCCAGTCACTATCAGAAGCAGAATCATCAGAATATCTTCTTGATGTACTATTGCCAGCAGAAGAGATTTTTACAGGCTTTTCAGCTACTAAAGAAGCAAACACTTCGTCATCACTGCTAAAATGCTTGCTCTCGTCACCAACTTCAAATGATATCTGCACAGAAGTCTCATTACTCAACAAGGACTGCTCGTTCATCTTGTTCAAGTTAGTGGAGTTGCCATCGATAACATGTGAACTTTCTCCATTATGATTTTCATTGGGAAAACATCTGGGGGTACCAATCTTATTTCTGTTATGCACAGACCGAGCACTTGGAGTCTTGATAGAAAGCGTTTTCTCCTTTTCAATTTCTTTCATTAAATCCAAGTTCCTTTGCAAATCACGGGTCATGTGCATCCCCATGGCTCTGACTCTACTGACTCGCATACGACCTCTTTCATCAAGATATGTCTCAACATCATCATCAAAAGCACTGCTAGATTCATCCTGGGAAAATCCTGTCACAGTATTGGACTTACAGATAGATGCAACACCAGCCACAAAATCTGAAGATGGTTGCTTTAATGGTTCCTTTTGTTGCTCATGTCCTTTTCTTCTCTTCACTCCATCAGTTGTAAGCAACCTAAACATCTTTGAAAAAGTAAGTAGATGACAGGCAATGCCCCATGAAATTGGAAGTGTTTAGAATAACAATTGGGATGTATGCATGAAAGTGAATCGGATTAAGGTTGACACCCCTTAGCATCTAACACCCCCCCCCCCTCCCCAAACCCACCCCTACCAATTAACATTTAACCTCTGATTCTTAAACCTGAACCAAACACAACCTAATAGTCATGCATAAGAATAACAGTGTGACAGTTGATAAAATGCCTTTTCAAAAGACAGGGCATTTGCCAAGCATATTTCATTAGTAGAATGAAAATAAAGTACTCACTCTTTATCCCCAGAAAAGGATGATGAGAAAATAAATTCTCGGTTTGCATCAGAAGCTATCCTTGAAGCCTGAACACCACCAACATCATTCCCAGCAGCAGCTTTCTGCACTTGATCTATCTCACGACGGAAAGCAACAGTTTTAAGATAAGCCTGAATTTGAAGCTCAGAGAATTTTTCGGGCACCTAGATAAACATGAAATGAGCAAATAAGAAATATGCACACAATTTGACAGGATACATGCATCACTATGATATGATAAACGTCAACTCAAATGATAAATAGTTTGTGTCAAGCACCACCTTTCGTAAGTCCTAGTATAGTCACCAAGCACATGGTAAATATGAAATCAATCAACTTCAGAAATAGCAAAGTGATACAAAATCTAGAAAACATTCACATGAAAAATCTTTATCAAGAGCAGTGCATTCAAGAACTGACCTTCTTGACTTTTTGATACCTTTGTCTGTTTTCAGCAATCAATTTCTCTCTCATCTACAAAATAGGAGATGGACAACTAACATCACAACAAAAGCAATGTGGTGAAACATTTTATCTCGTAGGAAATCAAAACTAGCTGTACACCAACATTTACCTGGACCAGAAGATCAAGTTGCATTGATGGTGGCAGAGCTGCTAAAACAGCAGGATCAACCTTCCCATGTGGCTGCAAAATGGATCACGCTCAGCTGTAAGGTTAAAAAAAGGACAAAGTTGCATACAGACACTCTGTGGCACAAGAACAAAAAATCCCGGAAAGAATAGAGTTTACTTCTAGAAGATGAGTTCTGAGAGAGCAACCATTCATAGCATATACCACTAAATTTCCTATTTCAAACATGAACTAGAAAGAGATAAACCAATAAAGAAAGCATCAATGCATCCCTGGTTCATAGGGCACTTGAACTTTGTTCTGATATGGACTAGTTATCAAACTTCAAAGAAAAATTGAAAAGCATAAAAGCTACAATCTGCATGAGCTCCCATTACAACAATAATTCCATGTATCAAAGTTGTGCATACTTACCAGTATCATCTCTTCATCTTCATCACTGCCTTCCTCCTCAGCCACCATAGATGCTGCCAACCTAAACTAACTAGTCAACGCAATCAACAGAATATTAAACCAGAATTGGAAAGAGCATAGTATGAAAATTGGACCGACAGCTTACATTTCGTCTAACTTCTCCTGATTGTAACTCTCTGCTGCCACGTGATCTCTTCCCATATTGCTCCCTTCAAATTCAGTATGATCCGACAAAATTTCCTTGCCCTTTGCATTATTTTTGTGCTTGTCATTCTGGTTCTCCAACTTCAATGAAAAATTAAACACTTAGCATCATTCCAAAGTACAAATCAGACAAAACAAACACAACACAGTGAACACAGGCTCTTAGTTAGCACAACAAGCACGCATTTTTAGCAAGCTGTACCACATGTCATATTAAGATAAATCTCAATATACAACTAGGCATTCAAGAACTGACCTGCTTGTCTTGATTACTTTTTCCCTTTTCTGCAAATGATCTCTCTCTCATCTACATAAGAGACCTTATTAATCGGCAGAGGTAAGAAAATAACACGGCGAACAAAGATGGAATGAACAGCACGTCTGATCAAGAAACCATACCAGAAGATCAAGTTGCATTAATGGGGGCAAAGCAGCTAAGACAGCTGGGTCTTCAACCTCATTCATTGGTGGCTGCAAAATAATTTAAATACACCAACTATGACATATTGATCATTTTCGCGAAAGTTTCAAAATAATATTTAGTGAAGAATGGCTGAATGGCTGGAAGCTTTAAGAGCAGAGTCTTCACTTCTTAAAGAAGAATGTTCCATGGTGATAATGAAAACAAATTCCAGGGTTTGAACTTGCAAAACAAAAGAAATGAAGAAATGGACCGATACAATAGCACTTGTTGCCACAAAATCAAGAGAGAACTTTTTTTTTCCTGTCCATTTCTTTACCAAAATCATCTCTTCATCTTCATCTCCATCGCTATCCATGTCCTCCAAAGCAGCAGCAGCAGCAGCAGCAGCAGCAGATGTGGATGCATTGTTATCTAAACTCCCACCTTCCTCAGCAGCAATGGACGCTGCCAGCCTAAATCAACTCATATCGAAACAATCAACAAAAGTTGCTCTCCAAGCAAAGAAATAAATCACAAAAAAAGGTATACATACGTACATTTCATCAAGCTTTTCGGACTCAGACAGCACACGTTTATTCTCTTCCAAAATCTTCGTCTGCTTGCCCTTCTTATTAGCAGCATTCTGCTTCTCAAGATCCTTTGCCAGTTCTTTCAGCCTCATTGACTTCAGCTGTGTTATAAAAATCAAATTTCAAAAACTAGGCACCAATTAGATTAGAAAATAAAAATAAATATAAATAAATAAAAGAGCGTTTTGTTTTGTTTTGTTCGGTTTATAGACAGACTTGATTAAGAAGCAATTTCTCAGCGGTTTTGCGGATCTTAGCCTGGGCGTTCTCTCGCAGCCTCCGACGAGCGATGACGGTGCGGCGCTTGAGAGCAGGGGTGGCACCGTCGAAGACGAAGACAGGCTTAGTGCGGAGATACAAAAGCTTACAAATTCGACGAAAGAAGCCAAGCAAATGAGCGTTCCGTACCATCTCTCCCTTGTCGTCTCTCATCGCCTTCATGAACTGGACCAGCCATATACTAGCATCTAAAATCAAAATCAAAATCAAAATCAAATGAAATGGATACGTAGCTAGGGTTTTTGAAGAGAGGAGAAGAGTGGTGTACCGATGGCTAATTTCTTGCCGGCTAGAGTTTCTACGGATACTCGACGGCCGACGGGAGCCAGCAAGTCCCACAGACCTTGGACTCCCATTTTGTTGCTCTTCTTTTCTTCAACTTCAGTTTCAGTTATTAGTTATGATGATGAATCATAATCGTCTCATTGCCGCCAACACCGAGAATCGGTCCTTTTTATTAGTGGCACGAACAATTTTGAACACCTACTACCACTTCGGCGTCGCTACTTCTCTTTCTTTCTCGGTTAATGTTTCCCTACATTAACAATTATTAATTAATTAACAGCTCAGGCTATATCATTGCAATAACACCAACAAAACATTGTTTATTCTTTCCTTTTTTTTATATTTACTCTGTATATTAATCTCATTAAATTAATTTTGTTTTCTTATTTAAATATTTAATATTATATTTATTGAAAATAGCACTTTTATATATTTATCGTAATTTCATAACTATAATATAATATGGCAAATTTAACTAGTTAACCTAAATAAACAAGTAGTTTTTTAATT